>MDTD01141001.1_pt1 | contig 16638 bp, 16 predicted proteins | sample 811221 | NCBI WGS metagenome assembly MDTD01 (sample SAMN05326646, study PRJNA326480) | marine metagenome | isolation source: seawater | place: Pacific Ocean: South West | collected 2011 | reverse complement strand
GTATTTTGGCGGAGAGAGTGGGATTCGAACCCACGATAGAGTTTCCCCTATACACGCTCTCCAAGCGTGCGCCTTAAACCACTCGGCCATCTCTCCAAAAAAGAGTTAGCAATTTAAAATAAAATAATATTCTATGTAGATATTTTATAATTTATAAAAAAAAATGAAACAAATTTCAAAAATTACTATATTTTCATTTTTATTTCTTGCTATATATTTTTTTCTCTTTAATTCGGGTGTTATAAAGTTTCTTGTACTTGGTTCAAGTCAATATTTTGGAGATTATAAAATATATTTTAATGCAATTAAATGTGTGAATTTAGGGTTTAGTCCATATAATGGTCCTGGAGAATTAAATTGTAAAGGATTTAATTATGGACACTCAGTTTTATTTTTTACACCATTAAAAAAATTATTTTCAGAGAATAATTTTTTTTATATACCTTTTATTCTTATTTTTATATTTACAGTATCGACAATAAAAATAATTAATCCAAAAAACTATATTCAATTCTTTTTATGTGCATTAGCTTTACTGAACCCATCTACTTTGCTTTTAATTGAAAGAATGAATTTAGATATTATTTTATATCTTATTATTATTTTTATTGCATATAATAGGATTTATTTTTTAAATTGGCTTTTGGTAATTTACTCCTTTTTATTTAAGTTCCACCCATTCATATATGGAATAATTATTTTTATAGAGAAAGAAAAAAGAGAAATAAAATATTTATTTTTCATTTTTTTATTTATTTTATTTGCCTCCTTTTTGTTTATCTATTTATTTAGGGAAGAATATTCTTTAATGTTTAAAGACTCTGGTAGTTGGAAAATGGGATTACATTACTTGTTTTCAATTAAAACTATACCAAAAATTTTGAAAGAAATGTACTCGTTTCATTATGGCTTAGCACTTATTTTAATGTATGGCATATTTCTATTTATAATTTTTAGAAACTCACTAAGAAAAGAATTTAATTTTTTAGATATTTACACTTTTGAAAAAAAATTATTTCTAATAAGTGCAAATAGTTTACTTTTTTGTTTTTTGACTTTTTCGAATGCATTTTATAGGGAAGTTTTTATAATTTTAATAATTCCATATTTATTAATCAATTATAATTATAAAGAATTTAAAAATTTGGTTTATATATTATTTCTAAAATTTTTTATTAATTTCATTTATATATATATACTAAATTTTGATACATTTTATTACAACGATGGTGTAAGAATATATCAAACTCAGTTTTTAATAGTTACTTTTCTTAAAGGCCTGGTAGATTATGTGCTTATGGTTATAATTGGAACTTTGGCTATGAAAATGAATATAGATCTTTTAAAATCCTTAAAATTATTAAAAACATAAATTAATTATTAATATGAATTTATCTGAGATAAATAAATACTTTCCAATCAGTTCTCAAACGTCAAATATTGATAAGTATATTTTACTGAAAACAATTGATTTAATAAAAAAAAATACAAAAAAAAAATTTAAATATCTTGAAATTGGCTCTTTCCTTGGAGGAAGCTTAACTCCTTTTTTATTGGAAAATCAATGTGGAGAGGTCATTTCAATTGATAGAAGGAGACAAAGATTGGACGATGAGAGAAATGAGATTTGGAGTTACGAGAATGTAAGCGAAAAAGATATGCTAAATAAACTGAAAAGTTTTAAAATTAAAACTAACAAACTTAAAACTTTTGATGGGGATGTATCAGAATTTAAAACTAAACAAAAGTTTGATCTAGTTTTTATAGATGGAATACATACAGATAAAAACACTTTTTCTGATTTTATAAATTCATATGATAAACTTAAAACTAACAGTATTGTTCTTTTTCATGATAGTTCAATAATTTTCAAATCAATAAGTATAATTAATATACTCTTAAGTAACAAAAAATCTGTTTTTAAATTAGCTAAATTTAAAAATTCAGAAATAACAGGAATTTTTTTTGGTAAATTTTCAAGATCAAAAATACATAAAAATATATCCTCAGTAGAAAATTTTGATAAATTTTCAAGATTTGCACAAGAAACTTTACTCCTGGAACAAATAAATAATAGAATTGATATTAAATTTAAAATTTCTAGATTTTTAAAGAAAAAATTTCCTTACAAACTAAGTATTAAAAAAATAAGAAGTAAAAATAGTTCAGACTTTCATAAATAAATGTTTAAAAAGTATTTTCATAAATTACAAAAAAAAATTCAGAAAAAGAGCCAACCTACTAACATAGATAAACCCAAAAAAGAGATCAATATTGATTTGAAATTCGACCAGCCAAATTTAAAAAATTATAATTTAAAAATAATTACTTCATATGATGAAAATTTTAATGAGATAGGTAAAATAACATCAAAATCTATTTTTGAGTACTCAAAAAAATATAATTTTGATTGTGAAATTTTAAAAATGCCATCAACTGGAAGACCACAATCTTGGAATAAAATTAAGTTAATAAAAGACGAAATTTCTAAGAAAAAAAATGAATTTATTATGTGGATAGATGCGGATGCATTTTTTGCGAAACAGGCAAGAAATATTTTATCTGTAATAGAGGATAATAAAGAAATTTTTATAATAAATCATTATTGTGCTCTTCATAAAGGATCAAATTTTAAAAATACAATTTTAACAATTAATAGAATTAATTGTGGAGTAATGATATTTAAAGCAAGCGAATTTAGTGTAAATTTTTTAGAGAAAATTTGGAATATGGAAAAATATATAAAACATGTGTGGTGGGAACAAGCTGCAATTATGGATTTAATAGGTTTAAAAGCAGAAATTACAGGTAATTTAAATGATAATGAGGGAGATGAGTATTACTTAAATAAGATAAAATTTCTGCCGAAAGAATGGAATACAATTCCGTCTTTTTCAGAAATAAGCAGTGAGAGTATAGATCCCTCTATCATTCATTTGGCAGGAATAGATAATAAAAAAAGATTAAAATTTTTAGACGATTATAAAAAAAAAGGAAAATTATAAAGAATTAGTTTTTAATTTTTTTTTAATACTATTTGTCTCCCTAAAGCAAATATATTTGGAAAAACTTTAGTTAAAATTTTATCTAGTAACCAAAAAAATCTCAAAAATAAATAATTTAGTGGAATGTATTTTGATTTTGAATAAATACCTCCAGAGTTAATAAATATTAAAAACTCTGAATATTCGTCGTGAATAATCTCAAAAATATTATTAGTATTTTTTGAAAATCTTTCTTTGTTATCGAATAATAGATGTGCTGCTGCTTGATTAGAGTCCCAAAGATCATCTGGTTTATTCATAGGCTGTGTTGACTCCCAGATATTATAATTAAAATCAAATCCCTCATGTTTTGTGATTAAAGTAATTAACTGATAAATTATGGACAAATTTGGTTCAAATATAATTAATTTACCATTTTTTTTCAAAATTCTATTCATTTCATTAATAAATTTAACAGGATAAGAAACATGATGCATCATATTACTTGCAATGACATAGTCATAACTATTTTTTTCAAATTTTGTGTTCATTGCATCTACATCTTTAAAATCAAGATGATCATCGGTAGAATAATCACAAGTATCAATTTTATACGAATTTAATATTACTTTTGAAAATCCAGCCCCAGCACCTACCTCTAAGCCTTTTTCATTTTCATTAATAAATCTTTTCATCCATTCAAATCTTTTTTCTATTAAAAAAAATAAATTTTTATTTTTTTTATTTTCAAAATCATAAATTACTTCTTTAATGGTTAATTTCTTTAATTTATCTTCATTTTGACCAAAAACTAATTTATCAAAAATTTTTATCATAAAATTATTTTTGTTTTAAATTAAACAATTTTTTTTCCCAGTTTATTGCTGAAGTTAGCATAAGCTTAATATTGTTATTTTTTGGTTTCCAATTTAGTATTTTTTTTATTTTTTTATTGCTACAAAATGCACTATTCACATCCCCAATTCTCTTTTTAGTAAATGAAATGTATAAATTACTTATAATTTTACTCGCCTGATTAACAATCTCTAATACTGAGTATCCTCGGCCATATCCACAATTTAAAATTAATGATTTATTTTTTTTGTTTAGATAACTAAGAACTTTCAAGTGAATATCCGTCAAATCAACTACATGGATATAATCTCTTACACATGTACCATCACGTGTTTTAAAATTTTTTCCATTAATATAAACTTTTCTTATTTTCTTATGTGACTGAATAGCTATATTTTTAAATAAATGACCATTTTTTGAATTAATTTCACCGATGTTTCCACTATTACTAGCTCCGGCAACATTAAAATATCTTAAAATTGCATAATTGCATCCAATACTATTTGAAAAATTAATTATATTTTTTTCTGAAATTGCTTTTGTATATCCATAGTATCCCGCAGGTTTAATTTTACTTTCTTCGGTAATAGAATTTTTAGCACCTCCATATACTGTACACGAAGAAGCAAATATAATATTTTTTACTTTCAATTTAGAAACATTTATTGCTTTAATTAAATTCTTTGTACCATTTATATTATTTTTATAATACTTTTTCTTGTTTATTTCAGCTTCAGCAACATTTATTGCAGCAGCAAAATGAAAAATTGTATTTATTTTATGTTTAATAAGCACTTGTGATAATTTTTTATAATTATTTATATCACCTTTAATAAATTTCACTTTTTTTTTTAGCAATAACATAGAGCCAGTTGATAAATTATCGTAAACTATTACCTTCTTTTTTTTATTAATCAGTCTTTCAACTAAATGGCTTCCTATATATCCCGCACCACCTGTTATTAAATAAGAGTCCATAAATTTTAATTATTAATAAATATCCAAGGAGAGTTTTTTGATTTTGTATATTTTTTAAACCAAAATGATAAATACCTCTCGGCTAAGTAAGCATATAATCTAGTTGTGTCATAGCCTTTAAGATTTTCAAAACCAAAAATTTCTTCACATCTGCTCAACCATTCAAAAGATGCTTTAAACCATTTATTTGCGATTTCTGGTTTTGTAATAAACATTATGTGTGGATTATATGTCTTATTTTTATTTACATAATTACTAAAATCTTTTTTTTCCTCGTTTTCCAATAAATCTATGGCTTTTTCTAAATTTCTATATCCATGATGCATGTCGAAGTGTATCTTGATTGTTTCAAAATTTTTTTTGAAAATTAATTTTGGATCATCAAGCAAGTTTTTCCATCCCCTTTTAAAAATTTTAATTTTTTTTGCTCCAGATACATTTATCGGATTACATAATATACTATCAAAATTTTCCCAAGCAGATTCAGGCTCAGATAATAAATTAGACTTTAAATTTTGAGAATTAATAGTTTCCTTGTCAGAGCTTGATTTTATCCAGAACCTCCTTTTTTGACAAAAACCAACCCAATCAGAGTCTTCACTTTGAATTAAATTTTTCCAATACCAATAATGAAAAGTTAATTCAGAATAATACTTTTCTTTATGAAAAATATTATTTTTGATTGAGCAATCAAAATAATTTTTGTTAAATTTATTTTTTCCTACACCAGCTAAAAATAAAGTAGAATCCTCTAGGTGAGGTAAGGCTTTATCTGTCACACAAAATATTTTTAATTTTTTAACCATTATAAATTATATTCAAGATTTTATGTTTTATACCCCTAAAAAATTTATTTGATGTTTTTCTTATCAAAAGTTTTATAAATAAAAACCAACTCTGGTCTCTTTTAAGCATATTTTTACTATATTTATTTTGATGAGTGTGTTCATAAGCAATGTAACTGTAGCCTAATAATAAAGTTATTTTTTTTTGCATGTTAGTCAATCTTCCATCTAAAAACTCTCTTAAACCTGATATTAGTTTTTGAGATGATTTTTTATAAATTAAATTTGACTGACCTATAAGTTCATATTCAGAAAACATAGACCCATTGTATTCATTGTGAGCTTTGCAGATTGCTTTAATCATAACTTTGCTGATCCATTCTGATGTTGGGTATTTTTTTTTCGAAAACTTAATCATAGATTTTTCCAAACTTTTATATTCCTTTAAAGATAGTGAAATAAATTGAGCTAAGCATGAAATGTAATATTTAGGTAATTTTTTTAATATGATTCTATTTGTATCATAATATGCTTTATGAAATTCAGACGTAGTTCCATAACTAATAGATAAATCTTTCTTAAAAAAATTAATTTTTTTTAGTAAAATTGTATCTGCATCCCATATTATAATTTCTTCATTAGTATCTTTAACAAAATCAAATATAAAACTGATTTTTAATGCTTGTTGATAATACCACTTAAGTCTATCTTGAATTTTATTAAAATATTTTTTTTTTATTAAAAGTTTATTTGAAATTTGCTGAAATTTATTAAAAGATAAAATTTTTTCTTCTGAGATTATAAATATATTTTTAAAGTTAAGTTTCTCTTTAAATAATTTTATTTCACTTCTAGGGCATATAATATAAAATTTGGTAGTATTGTAAAACTTACAAAAATTTTTGTAATTTTCTAAAATAATTGGTATGTTTCCAGATAATGATACTTGGCAGATATTTAAGTTTTCTTTATTCACAATAAATTGTAACTTTAAATTAATAAATTTTTAAATACATTTAAATTAATTACTATGAAAATCAATTTCTTAAAAAAGATAATAGGTGCATTAGGATACAAGTTAGTTGAAAAAAATTTAGTTAAAAATAAAAGAATTTTAAATGATAAGTTTTTTAACCTAGATATGATTTTAAATCATCTATTCTTAAGCAATAATATAAAAGATATTATTCAGATTGGATCAAATGATGGAAAAAGATTTGATCCTATAAATAAATACTTAAATATATATGATACAAAAACAATATTTGTGGAACCAATTAAGGAATATTTTGATAAATTAAAATTGAACTATTCTCAAAAAAAAAATTCAATTTTTGAAAACATAGCAATATCAAGTATAGATGGCGAAATAGATATTTTCAAAGTTAGTGATAAAAATATAAAATATTACGATGATCACATAGCGGGGATTTCTTCCTTGGATAAAAATCATTTGATAAAACATAAAGTAAGAAGAAAGCATATATCTGTTGAAAAAGTAAACTGCTTAACTTTAAGAAGTCTAATAAAAAAACATAATATAGTTAATCTTGATCTTCTTTTATTAGATGTTGAAGGGCACGAGGGCATTATACTTAATGATTTTTTTGATAATGTTAAATTCAGACCAACAATTATTTTTGAATATATTCACATAGATAATAAAATTTTTAGTGATGTTTTAAGAAAAATAAAATTAAATAATTACTTATATTCCGATTTCGATGAGAATTTGATCTGCTTTCCAGCTGAAAAAAGTGAAATATTTAAATTATCCAGTTTTTAAAGTTATTTAAGTTATTAATTAAATAATTTGGGTATGTGTTATCTATGCTCACTTTTTTAAAATTATCTTCTCTTCCGATAATATCTTTTCCAGAGTCAATTTTTTTTTTAATTTCTTCCACTGATAAATGTTTCTTATCTATTTTTTCTTTAAAATGGTAAGGGTCATTTGTTTCACACAAATTTTTATATTTATATAATAATTCCTCAGGGCTTTTTAAATTGCAGAAATGCCAACCACCATTATCAATAATATTATTCAATCTAAATTTGTCTATTCGCCAAAAAGGTCTTTTTTTAAATTTAAGATCTCTAAGCCATTGAGGAGAAATTAAGTATTTTTTTACACAAATTCTTGAACCAAACCAGAATGGGTTTTTTTCACTTTGCAAATTTAATTTATAATAAAAGTGTTTTTGTTTAAAAACTGCAAACCTGTCTTTTGCGTTAAATTTATAAATAATTTCAGGGTTTGGAATTTCATCTAGATCAGACACTAATATTAAATCATTTTTGTCTGCATTTTTTAAACCTCTATTAATACAATTTCTCTGAAAATTTTCCCTTAAATATGGATCATCCCCATCTGGCATATTTTCCACTGGGATATAAATAATTTTTTTTTTAAATTTGGAAAATTTATTTATATTAAATTTTAATTTTTTTGAATTATTTTGCCAAGTTTTATTTCCTTCAACAATTACGAAAAAATCTACTACTTTGTCTAAAATATTTAATCTTAAATCTAAAAGTAAGTCTTCATCCAAATATGAAAAACAATCATAAATCATTTAATCAATCTTTAGAAATTTTTAATACACCTATAAACGCTTCTTGAGGTATTTCAACTTTACCAAACTGTTTGGCTCTTGCTTTTCCTTTTTTTTGTTTTTCTAAAAGCTTTCTTTTTCTATCCAAAGCTCCTCCTCCATGGATCTTTGTTAAAACATCTTTCTTAAAACCTTTAATTGTCTCTCTAGCAACAATTTTTCCACCTATAGCCGCTTGAATTGGTATCATAAAATTATGTCTCGGTATTAAATCTTTCAATTTTTCACATACATCCCTCCCAATGCTCTGTGCAAAATCTTTATGAACCATCATTGCTAAAGCATCGACAGCCTCTGTATTTACTAATATTGATAACTTTACAAGATCTCCTTCTCTATGACTTAAAATGTCGTAATCAAAACTAGCATAGCCACTAGTCATAGACTTTAATCTATCATTAAAATCAAAAACAACTTCATTTAAGGGTATCTCGTAGTTTATAACAGCTCTACTGCCTGAGTAACTTAAATTGGTTTGTATACCTCTTTTGTTTTGGCATAGTTTTATAATTGAACCTAAATATTGATCAGGTGTAATAATAGTAGCTTTTATCCATGGCTCCTCGATATATTTTATAAGTGTTGGATCGGGTAGGCTTGACGGATTTTGAAGCTCTACTATTTTTTCATTATTTAAGTGTACTTTATAAACAACTCCAGGTGTAGTTGTTATAAGATTTATATCAAACTCTCTTTCAAGTCTCTCTGTAATAATCTCTAGATGAAGTAATCCTAAGAAGCCACATCTAAACCCCAAGCCTAAAGCTGTAGAAGATTCCGCCTCATAAGAAAAGCTTGCATCATTTAACTGAAGTTTAGCCAAACCATCTTTCAATTTTTGATAATCAGAACTGTCTACAGGAAATAAACCACAAAAGACCACTGGCTTGCTTGGTTTAAAACCTGGTAAGGGTTCCTGCAGGGGTTTGTTCACCTCACAAATGGTATCTCCAACCTTTGTATCTGATAGATTTTTTATACCTGTGATTATAAAGCCAATTTCTCCACTGTTTAATTCATTTACATCTTTTGGTTTTGGTGTAAACACTCCTACTTTTTCAACAACATATTCTTGATTTGTTGACATCATTTTAATTTTCATATTCTTACTAATTTTTCCATCTATTACTCTCACTAATGTAACTACACCTAAATAAGTATCATACCAACTATCAACCAATAAGCATTTTAGTACATTATTTATTTTACCTTTTGGTGGCGGCAGGTAATTTATAATTGTCTCTAATATATCTTCAATCCCTTCTCCAGTTTTTCCAGAACAAGGTATTGCGTTAGTGGTTTCAATTCCAATAACATCCTCTATTTGTTTTGTAGTCCTATCTAAATCTGAAGCTGGAAGATCTATTTTATTGAGTATTGGAATAATTTCGTGATTCATATCCAAAGCTTGATAAACATTTGCCAATGTTTGTGCCTCAACTCCTTGTGTACTATCAACAATTAAAATTGAACCTTCACAAGCATATAATGATCTACTTACTTCATAACTAAAATCTACATGACCTGGGGTATCAATTATGTTTAAAATATATTCTTTGCCATTTTTTGATTTATATTTAAGCTTAACTGTTTGAGCTTTAATAGTTATTCCTCTTTCACGCTCTATATCCATTGAGTCAAGAACTTGAGATTTCATTTCTCTATCAGTCAAACCTCCACATTTATGAATAATTCTATCAGCTATTGTTGATTTGCCATGATCAATGTGTGCTATTATCGCAAAATTTCTTATATTATCGATTTTATCCATTAGGATCTTAGTTTTGCACCAGTTTGCTCTTCTACTGACTTAATAATTTTATTTGAAATATCAGATAAATCATTTTCATTAAGTGTTTTAAAATCAGATTGAAGTGTGACCTTAATAGCAATAGATTTCTTATCTGATGGAATATTTTCTCCTTCGTAAACATCAAATATTTTAATATTTTTTATTAACGACTTATCTATAATTTGTATTGCATTTACTAATAATTGAGCCTTTGTATCTTTATTTACTAAAAAAGCAAAATCTCTGTCTGACTTTTGATATTCTGATAATATTAAGTTTTCTTTTATTTTTTTATTATTTTTTTTAAAATTCACTGCATTTTCTAAAAAGATTTCAAAACCAAAAGTTAACTCTATAATCTTAGGATGGATTTGTCCAAAATAACCAAATAGATATTTTCCATCTTTAGAACTAATTGAACCTGAAATTCCAGGATGGTAATAAGAGGGAGATTTATCCTCAACTGATATTTCATCTTTATCAATACCAAGCTCAACAAGAGTTTGTACAAAATCTTTTTTTATATCGAATACATCTAAATGTTGATCTTTTTTATTATCTTCATCATAAAAATGTTTTTTTTTAATTCCACATACAACCGTTATCTGGTCACCTGGCTTGTTACCTGTAAAAACTGGACCAATCTCAAATAAAGATTGATCAATAAATCCCCTATTTAAATTTTTTTCTAAATAATAAATCAAATTTGGGTACAAAGAGTTTCTTAGTACTCCAAGATCTGAACTAATAGGATTTATAATTTTTGTAGAATTGAATTTTTCTTTAAATTTATCATTAATTTTCTCATCGCTAAAAGACCATGTGATCGTCTCATAATAGCCTTTAGATGCAACTGAACGCTGGGCTAAATGGAAGTGTTTTTGGTAAAAATTAAGCGTTGGTTTTGTTCGAACTTTTTCAGGTTCAATTGACTTGATCTTATCAAATCCTAAAATTCTTATAACTTCCTCTACTAAATCAATCTCACCAAATATATCTGGTCTCCATGATGGTACTTTTATTTTTATACCTTTGCCTTTTTTTTTTACAACAAATCCTAATTTTTTTAAGACTTTAGTAATATCTTTTTCTTTAATGCTTGTCCCAATTGTTCTTGATACTATTTTTGGATCAAAATTTATTATATTATTTTTAAATTTATGTGTCTCTTGAATATCAACGTTTGATACTTCACCGCCACATATTTCAATAATTAATTTAGATGCAATTTCTAATCCGTATTTCACTGATTGTGGATCAATGCCTCTTTCAAATCTAAATTTAGCATCACTATTTATTTCTAATTCTTTTGCTGTTTTTCTTGTAATAACTGGATCAAAATATGCAGACTCAAGTAATATATTTTTAGTATCTAACTCTGTTCCTGATCTTACTCCTCCAATTATTCCCCCTAAACCCAAAGGCCCAGCGTCGTCAGCTATAACACACATATTTTCTTTTAAAACATAAGTATTATTATCAAGAGCTTTGAGTTTTTCTCCTTTTTTTGAATTTCTTACTTTAACTGAATTTTTAATTTTACTTAAATCATAAGCATGGAGAGGTCTATTTAGGTCAAACATTATAAAATTTGTTATATCAACGACTGCGGAGATTGGTCTTAATCCTAACGCTAAAATTCTCTCTTTTAGCCAACTTGGACTTTCTTTGTTTGTTATATTTTTTATTAAACAACTTCCAAAAATTGAACAAGCCTGGTTTTTATTTTTTTCTATTTTTACTTTTAAATTATGTTTGTATAATTTCCTAAATTTAATTTTTTTAATTTCTTTTAAATCTCCACAACCACTTGCAAATAAATCTCTAGCAATTCCTCTTATACCTAAACAATCAGGCCTATTCGGAGTTACAGATAGTTCTATTACATTATTATTATAGGCTTTATTAAAATAAGGTTTTCCAATTAAATGATTATATTTTTTAGCTAGTTCAACAATACCTTCGGATTCATTAGATAATTTTAATTCAGACTCAGAGCAGAGCATTCCGTAAGAAATTTCTCCTCTAATTTTTGTGACTTCTAACTTAATTCCACTTTTGGGTATTGTTGAACCAGGTGGTGCATAAATAGTTAACAAACCATCACTGGCATTTTGTGCTCCGCATACAACTTTTTTAGTTTCTTTATCTCCTATATCAACATCGCACAACTTTAATCTATCAGCATTAGGATGTTTTTTTACTTTTATAATTTTTGCTACAATAAACTCGCTCAATTCATTCTTTATTGGCTCAACTTTTTCAACCTCGAGACCAATTGCATTTAGCTTATCAATAATTTGTTTTTCACTTTTATTTGTTTTTAAGTGGTCATGTAACCAATCTTTTGTGAACTTCATCGACTTAATCCTCGATAATTGGTTGGAACATCTAACGGATCAAAACCATAATAATTTAACCATCTATAATCACATTCAAAAAATGATCTTAAATCATTAATGCCATATTTTAACATGGCCAATCTATCTATACCGATTCCAAAAGCAAAACCTTGAAATTTATTTGGATTAACTTTACAATTTTTTAAAACATTTGGATGGACCATACCACAGCCCAGTATTTCAAGCCATTTATCCCCTTCGCCAATTACAATTTTATTATTTTCTAGCCTATAGCCTATATCTACTTCTGCTGATGGTTCTGTGAATGGAAAATGACTTGGGCGAAACCTCATTTTAATTTTATCAACCTCGAAAAATTCTTTAATAAAATAATTAAGACATCCCTTAAGATGACCCATATTTATATTCTTATCTATATGAAGCCCTTCTAATTGATGAAACATTGGGGTATGGGTTTGATCACTGTCACTCCTGTATGTCCTTCCTGGAGCAATAATTTTAAATGGTGGTTTGCCTTTAAGCATTGTACGAACCTGAACTGGTGAAGTATGAGTTCTTAATAATATTTTCATATCTTCTGTTAGATAAAATGTATCGTGCATGTCTTTTGCAGGATGATTTTTAGGAGTATTAAGCGCAGTAAAATTATTATATTCATTTTCCACATCAGGTCCTTCCTCAACAGAAAATCCTATTTCTGAAAAAATAGATGAAATTTCATCAATGACTTGTGAAACTGGATGAACTTTTCCAATTTTAAATTCTCTTTCTGGTAAAGTTATATCTATTTTTTCCTTTTCAAGTTTATCAATAATATTTTTATCTAATATCTCTGCACTTTTTAATTGATAAGTATCCAATAACTCTTGCTTTACCCGATTTATATTTGCAGCAAATAATTTTTTTTCTTCAACTGGTAAATCTCCTAATTTTTTAAACTCCAAATTTATAATACCATTTTTGCCAAATACTTCTGATCTTAGTAGGTCAATTTCTTCAATTTTTGATGAGGATTTTATTTTATTTTTATACTCAGTAACTTTTTTTTCAAATTCTGACATTTGTACAGATTATTTCTTAAACTGAGAAACACAATAGTGAAGATTATTTAATTAAGTGCCGCTTGCGCTTTTTTTACGATTGTTTTAAATGCTTGAGGATTTTCGTAAGCAATTTCAGCTAAAATTTTTCTATCTAGTTTGATTCCTGATTTACTAAGGCCATTTATGAATTTTGAATATGTTAGACCTTCACTTCTAACTCCTGCATTAATTCTCTGAATCCATAAAGACTTAAAATCTCTTTTTTTGTTTCTTCGGTCTCTATAAGCATATTGCATTGCCTTTTCCATGGCTTGTCTTGCAACTCTAATAGTATTTTTTCTCCTACCGAATTGGCCTTTTACTGCTTTTAAAACTTTTTTATGTTTAGCTTTGCCAGTTACTCCTCTTTTTACCCTAGCCATATTATCCTCTCAAACTATAAGGCATATAAGATTTTACGATTTTGCTATCTTGTTTTGACATGATAGTTGTGCCCCTTTGCTTTCTAATTTGTGAATTAGTTCTTTTTATCATGCCATGTCTTTTACCAGCTTGGGGCATTACTACTTTACCCCTAGATGTAATTTTAAATCTTTTCTTTGCTGAACTTTTAGTTTTTAATTTAGGCATAATTTTAAGGGGGTTTTATACAAAATCCAAACTTTTTTACAACCAGAATAATTATAGTGGCTGAACCACCATAATCATTTGTTTTCCATCGAATTTGGGTTGTAGCTCGATTTTTCCAACATTTTGCATATCATTTTTTATTTTTTCCATTAAATCGTTTCCAAGTTTAGTATGCTGTAGCTCTCTACCTTTAAATTTAATAGTGAATTTAACCTTATCACCTTTTGAAAGAAATTTCTGTGCATTCTTAATTTTAAACATATAGTCATGTTCTTCAGTTACTGGCCTTAATTTTATTTCCTTTAATTCTACTTTTTTTTGATTTTTTTTTGCTTTACTTGCTTTTTTTTGTTGGTCATATTTATATTTTCCAATATCCATAATTTTGCATACTGGCGGTTTTGTATTTGGGGCAATTTCTATTAGATCGAGTCCTTCATTTTTTGCTTTACTAATAGCTTCTTGTAAATTTAAAACTCCTAAATTTTCTCCCTCACTATCTATTACTTGTACCTCAGACGAATTAATTCTATTGTTATATCTTGGCCCAAAGGATTTATTTCTTCTTTGAAAAAAATTGTGTTTGAAATCTGGCACTAAATTGATGGGGCTTTATTTAAAGCAACGTATTTTTTTATAAATTCGTCTATTTGCATATATTCTTGTTTATTAGAATCCAATCTTCTAATAGTTACTGCATTAGAGTCAACTTCTTTTTTTCCACAAATTAACAGCATAGGGACCTTTGCATTTGAATGTTCTCGAATTTTATAATTTAAATTATGACTTTTTAAATCTACTTCACAGGATATCCCTGCATTCTTAATTTTTTTATTAATTAATTGAGCATATTCATTAAAATCTTCTGATATAGGTATTACTACACCTTGAACAGGTGAAATCCAGAAAGGTAATTTACCTGAATAGTTTTCTATTAAAATTCCTATGAATCTCTCGAGTGATCCAAATAAAGCTCTGTGAAGCATTACGGGAATTTTTTTTGAACCATCTTTATCAACATAACTGGCTCCTAATCTTTCAGGTAAATTTAAATCAACCTGTAATGTACCACATTGCCAATCTCTACCAATTGCATCTCTTAAAACAAATTCTATCTTTGGGCCATAAAATGCACCCTCACCTTTGTTAATACTGTACTCTAATTTTGATGCTTCTACAGCTTTTATTAAAGCTGCCTCAGATTTATCCCATACCCCATCATCTCCGACTCTTAAATCTGGTCTATCTGAGTATTTTAAAATCACATTTTCAAATCCTAAGTCTTTATAAATTTCTAAAATTAAATTAGTAACAGACAAACATTGTTCGGTTATTTGATCCTCTGTACAGAAAATGTGAGCATCATCTTGAGTAAATGCTCTTACTCTTAAAAGTCCATGTAATGCACCTGATGGTTCATACCTATGTACTTTACCAAATTCAGACATTTTAAAAGGCAGATCTCTATAACTTTTAAGTCCTTGATTAAAAACTTGGACACATCCAGGGCAGTTCATTGGTTTAATTGCAAATATTTTCTGATCTGGCGTTTCTGAAGTGTACATATTAGCACCAAACTTTTCCCAATGACCAGATTTTTCCCATAGAGATCTATCTAAAATTTCAGGTGTATTTATTTCTTTATACCCTGCTTGATCTTGTTTGAGTCTCATATACGAAACTAATTTTTGAAATAGTTTCCACCCTTTTTCATGCCAAAAGACTGCTCCAGGACTTTCCTCTCTAAAATGAAAAAGATCCATTAGTTTCCCTAACTTTCTATGATCACGTTTTTCTGCTTCTTCGATTCTTTTTAGATATTCATCTAGATCTTTTTTTGTTGCCCAGCTAGTTCCATAAATTCTTTGAAGCATCTCATTATTTGAATTCCCTCGCCAGTATGCTCCTGCAACTTTAGTTAATTTAAAAAATTTACCAATTCTTCCTGTTGATAGTAAATGTGGTCCTCTACAAAGATCGTACCATTTTCCATGGAAATAAATAGAAACCTCATTTCCCTCAGGTATCATATCCACTAGCTCAACCTTATATTTTTCACCTAATTTATGATAATGATCTTTTGTTTTTTTTCTTTCCCATACTTCCCTTCGGGTTTTTTCGTCTTTCTCAACAATTTCCATCATTTTTTTTTCTATTTTTTCCAAATCGTCTGGTGTGAATGGTTCCTTTCTAGAAAAATCATAATAAAAACCATCTTTAATTGCTGGACCAATTGCTAATTTAGTACCAGGAAAAAGTTCTTGAACTGCCATAGCCATAATGTGAGTAGTATCATGTCTTATTGCTTCAAGACCTTCTGGGTCTTTAGATGTAAAAAATTTTATTGAACAACTTTCTTCAACTTCGTAATATAAATCTCTTAGTTCACCATCAACACTCATTATCAAAGCTTGCTTAGATAGAGATTTGCTTATTTTCTCAGCAATTTCTAATCCTGAAACTTTTTTTGGGAAATTTATAATATTTCCATCTGGTAGCGATACATTAATCATTAATTAATTAACTTTTTATACTCTGAATAAGTAGAAAAACACATTTTTTCAACATTAAATTTTTTAATTACATTTTTTCT
>MDTD01157494.1_pt1 | contig 16639 bp, 17 predicted proteins | sample 811221 | NCBI WGS metagenome assembly MDTD01 (sample SAMN05326646, study PRJNA326480) | marine metagenome | isolation source: seawater | place: Pacific Ocean: South West | collected 2011 | reverse complement strand
TCGAGCGCCGCCAGGCGCAGGCCGAGCGCGCTCTCGAAAGCCTTCTGAGAGGGCTGCGCGGTGCCGATGAGGCCAAAGACCGAGCCGCGATGCCCCGCCAGCGCCTCGAGGTCGAGCACCTGCGCGCCCTCCGCCGCCAGATGCGCCAGAAGCCGTGTCTTGGCGGTGCCGGTGCCGCCGTCGATCAGCACCACGGGGCAGGGGAAGGGGCTGTCATAGAGGGCGGCCACCACGAGGCGGCGATAGCTGCGATAGCCGCCCTCGATCACCTCCGCGCGCCAGCCGATCTGCTGCAGGATCGAGGCGAAGGAGCCCGACCGCTGCCCGCCGCGCCAGCAATAGACCAGCGGCCGCCAGCCCCCCGGGCGATCGGCGAGCGGCCCTTCGAGATGAGCGGCGGCGTTGCGGGCCACCAGCGCCGCGCCGATCTTGCGCGCGAGAAACCGGTCCTGCTGCACATAGATCGTGCCCACGCGCGCGCGTTCGGCATCCGAGAGCACCGGCAGGTTCACGGCACCGGGCAGGTGATCCTCGGCATATTCCGACGGCGAGCGCACGTCGATGATCTCGTCGAAGGGCAGGGCGGCGAGCGCCGGGAGGCTGATGAGGCGAAAGGGCATGGGTCGGGGCCTTGCAACGGGGTGCGCCGTTCCTTGCCCGCCCCCGCGCCCGAGTGCAAGGGGCGGCGACGGGCCACGGCCGCCCGAGTCCCCGGGGCGCGGCCCGGCCGGGTTCCCTGTCAGGCCCTGCGGCGGCGGCTGCGGGAGCCTGCCCGTCCGCCCGAGCGGACCTCCTCGCCGGGTTTCGGCGGGGCCTTGTTGAACTTGATCCAGTTGCCGCCATGGGGATCGTTGTTCATCAGGAAATTGGCGGCCATGATCGCCTCCATCTCCTTGCCCGCACGGGGCCTCGTGCTGCCCAGGCCGAAGAGCTGGCAGAAGGTCTCGTCATCCATGTCCTCGGGCAGGACGATCCCGGCCGCGGCCACCTCCGCCTTCTTCGCCTCGATCTCGGATGCCTTCACCGGCAGCGCGATCGGGTTCATGATCGCGCTTGTCATCCCCGCCTCGATCGCCATCGGCAGGAAGGCGTTGTTGATCCCGTGCCGGTTGGGCAGGCCGAAGGAGATGTTGGAGGCGCCGCAGGTGGTGTTGACGCCGAGCTCCTCGCGCAGGCGGCGCACCAGCGTGAAGACCTGCCGCCCCGCCGTGCCCATGGCCCCCACCGGCATGACCAGCGGATCGACCACGATATCATGCGCGGGGATGCCGAAATCGGCGGCGCGCTCGACGATCTTCTTCGCCACGGCGAAGCGCACGTCGGGATCCTCGGAAATGCCGGTATCGTCGTTGGAGATGGCCACGACCGGCACGTTGTATTTCTTGACCAGCGGCAGCACATATTCCAGCCGCTCCTCCTCGCCCGTCACCGAATTCAGGAGCGGGCGGCCATGGGCGGCCCTGAGCCCCGCCTCGAGCGCCGCAGGCACCGAGCTGTCGATGCAGAGCGGTACATCGACCAGCCCCTGCACCAGCTCGATCATCCTGGTCATGAGCGGCGGCTCTGTCTCGTTGGGGTTGGGGTTGGAATTGTAGACCACGCCCGCGTTGATATCGAGCACCGTCGCGCCGGCCGCCACCTGCGCGAGCGCATCCGATTCCACGGTCGAGAAATCCCCCGCCTCGAGTTCGGCCGCCAGTTTCTTGCGCCCCGTGGGGTTGATGCGCTCGCCAATCACGCAGAACGGCTCGTCAAAGCCGATGACGGCGGTCCTGGTCTTGCTCTCGACGATGGTGCGGGTCATGTTCTATCCTTGTTTGCTGGCCGGGACGCCCGAGGCGCCGCCGTTCTCGATCACCCATTGGGCATTGGCCTTGATCCCGCCGAGCGGGAAGAAATGCACGCGCTCGATCAGGCTTTCGGGAGTCTCGGCCTTGTGCGCGGCGAGCGCCGTCAGAACCTCGTTGGGCTCATAGGGCAGAAGCAGCTTGGAGACATCCATCGCGCGCTTCTGCAGCACCTTGAGCGACGGCCCCACACCACAGGCAATAGCGAACTTGATCAGCGTTTGCAATTTCGCAGGCCCGGCGATGCCGATATGAATGGGCAGGCGGATACCCGCCGCGCGCAAGCCGTCCGCCCATTTCACGATCGGCCCCGCGTCAAAGGCGAACTGCGTGGCAAGCGCCATCTCGGCATCCGTGGTTTCCGAGAATTTCTGTTTCCAGCGAAGGGCCTCCTCGACGACTCGCATGCCGCCATCGGGGTCGATGTCGCGGTTGCCCTCCGGATGGCCCGCGACATGCAGCCGCTTGAACCCGGCGCGGTCGAACTCGCCCGATTCCAGAAGCTGCATGGAGGAATGGAAATCGCCATGCGGCACGGCCACGCCCCCCGCGAGCACGAGCGCCTGCTCGACGCCCGCCTCGCCCTGATAGCGCGCGATCCAGTCCCGGAGCGTCGCGCGGTCCTTGATGATGCGCGCCGGGAAATGCGGCATGACCGCGTATCCCTCGCGCGACAGGCGCGCGGCTGTGGACACCATGTCCGCGATCTGCGTACCCTCGATATGGGCGATGTAGACACGGGTGCCGCGCGGCAGGAGCTCGCGGAAATCCTCGACCTTCTCGGCGGTGCGCGGCATCACCTCGATGGAATAGCCCTCGAGAAACGCCTCGAGCTGCCCGTTCACCGGGGTCGCGGTCTCACGCCGTCTGAAATTCAAAAGTGCCATCGCGGCCTCCCATAGCGATCCGGGGCGCATTCATGCCCAGCCATCATTGGCGATCAGCGCCTTGAGGCGGTCCTGATCGTATTCGGCATCGAGCCGGGCGGCCTCGGCACGCGCCACCTCCTCCTGATCCCCTTCGACGGCATAGGGTTCGGCCTTGCGCCACTCGGCAAGATAGGCGTCGGTGCCCGCCGCGCCGGTCTTCATCGCGGCACGGTCGATGGCCTGCTCGAAGCGTTCGGGCAGTTGCACCTTGGCACCCCGGCGCCCCTTGCCGACGATGACCTGCGCGGGAATGTCCCGCCAGAAGACGATGGTGACATCAACCATGGCCGATTCCTTTTCCGTGTCCCTCAGTAATCCACGGCCCCGCATGCACGGGGTCGGATTTCGACGCAAAGGGATCAAGCAGCGACGCCCCGACTCTATCCGCGCGGCGCGGCGCGGGCCACGCTCCGGGATCGGAAAAATTCTCAAGATCATCATGGGGCGCGCCCGGTTCTGGCCGGGCACGAAAAAACCGGGCCGACGATCCGCCGGGCCCGGTTCGTGCGCGTCCGAGAGCGGTCTCAGCCCTCGGCGGCCTCGGCCTCGCCTTCCTCCTCGTCCTCGCCCTGCGAGCGCAGCGCCGAGGGGGCGGAGATGTTGCAGATCACGAAATCGCGGTCCTTGATCACCGGCACGGCCCCTTCGGGAAGCTCGATCTGGCTGATCGTGACCACATCGCCGATCTTCTCGACCTTGGAGAGATCCACGGTCAGGTGATCCGGGATGTCGCCCGCAAGCACGTTGAGTTCCACCTCGGGGCGCACCACGGTCAGAACGCCGCCCTTGCGCAGCGCCTTGCACTGGTCCTCGTTGATGAAATCGACATGGATGAACAGGTCGATCCGCGTGGTGCGGCGCAGGCGCATGAAATCGACATGGGTCGGCAGGTCCTTGACCACGTCGCGCTGCACGTCACGGCAGATCACGCGCACATCCTCGTGGCCATCGACCTTGAGGTTGAAGAGGGTGGACTTGAACCGCCCCTTCTTGAGCCGCTTGAGCAATTCGTTGAACGGCATCTGGATCGGCAGCGGATCGCGGTCCCCGCCGTAGACAACCCCCGGAACCATGTGCGCGCGGCGCGCTGCACGAGCGGCGCCCTTGCCTGTCCCCGTGCGTTCCTGGGCGTGAAGATCAGGAATTTCTCCAGCCATGTTTCTCTCCTTGAATGGCGCGGGGTGCCTCCAAGGCTGTCACCCCGCATGAAGCCGCGCTCTTAGCCCAAGCCCGCCTGCTTGAAAAGGGGCAAAATGCCGGCTTGCAAGGCGCAAGGCCGGGGCTTCGGCCCGCGGGCGGTCAGTCGTGGAAGCGCAGTTGCGCGATCTCGAGGCTCTGCGACGCCCCGGCACCGCTGACGCGGTAGACCATGCGATGTTCCCTGGATATCCGCCGCGACCACCAGCCGGTGAGATCCCCCCTGAGCGGCTCGGGCTTTCCGATGCCCGTGAACGGGGTGCGCTGGCATTGCCGGATCATCTGGTTGATGCGCTCGCGCATCTTGTCGTCCGTGGCGACCCAGAATTGATAATCGTCCCAGGCTTGCGCGGAAAAGACCAGCCTCACCCGATCAGATCACGCTCTTTGCCCGCGCCGCTATCGAGTTCCGCGATGGAGGCGCGCAGCCGCGCGGCGTTGGTCGGCGTGGAGAGAAGATGCAGCGTCTCGTTGACGGCATTCCAGGTCTCCAGCGATACCACCACCACCGCCTCGCCCTTGCGGCGTGTGACCACGACTTCCTGCTTGTCGTGGATGGCGCGGTCCATCACGCCCTTGAGTTGCGCGCGCGCGTCCGAATAGGTCATGACATCCATGGCGAACCTCCGAGTTTCCTCTCTTATATGGACAACTTTCCGTACAAGTAAAGGGGGCTCCCCTTGTCTCCTCGATCTGCGGCCAGACGGCACTCACGCCCAGTCGCCGATGAAGCCCTTGGGGATGAGCAGCACGTCGCGGTCGAGATCGTGGACGTCGCGCCGCCCGCAGAGGCCCATCGTGGTGTCGAGCTCCTTCCGGATGAGATCGAGCGCGCAGGTCACGCCCGCCTCGCCCATCGCGCCCAGCCCGTAGGTGAAGGCGCGCCCGATATAGGTGCCCCTGGCCCCGAGGGCGAGCGCCTTGAGCACGTCCTGGCCCGAGCGGATGCCGCTGTCGAAATGCACCTCGATGCGGTCGCCCACGGCCTCCACGATCTCGGGCAGGGCGCGGATGGCCGAGAGCGCCCCGTCGAGCTGGCGTCCGCCGTGGTTCGACACGATGATCGCGTCGGCACCGACGTTGAGCGCCTCGCGCGCGTCGCGCACGTCCATGATGCCCTTGATGATGAGCGGGCCGTCCCACATCCGGCGAAACACCCGGATGCGGTCCCAGTCGAGCGCCTGGTCGAAGGCCTCCGCCGTCCAGGCCGAGAGCGAGGAGGGATCCGTCACGCCCTTGGCATGGCCCACGATATTGCCGAAGAAACGCCGTTTCGTGCCCAGCATCCCGAGGCCCCACTGTACCTTGGTCATCATGTTGGCAACCGATCTGACGGTCAGCTTGGGCGGGGCCGAAAGGCCGTTCCTGAGATCCTTGTGCCGCTGCCCCAGCATCTGCAGATCCACCGTGATCATCGCCGCCGAGCAGTTTGCGGCCTTCGCCCGGTCGAAAAGCCGCTGCATGAAATCGTCGTCCTTGAGCGTGTAGACCTGAAACCAGAACGGCTTTTCGGTGTTTTCGGCCACGTCCTCGATGGAACAGATGGACATGGTGGACAGCGTGAAGGGCACGCCGAACTTCTCGGCCGCGCGCGCGGCCTTGATCTCGCCATCGGCGCATTGCATCCCCGTCAGCCCGACGGGCGCAAGGCCCACGGGCATCGCCACCTGCTGCCCGATCATCGTGGTGGCGAGATTGCGGCCGGTCATGTCGATGGCCACCCGCTGCTTGAGCCGGATCTGCGCGAAATCGGAGCTGTTCTCGCGGAAGGTCTGCTCGGTCCAGCTGCCCGATTCCGCGTAATCGTAGAACATCTTGGGCACGCGGCGGCGATGGATCTGCTTGAGATCGTCGATATTGGTGATGACGGGCATGGGCATCCCTCCGCGAATTGGTAAGATTGCCTTACCAGCGCCGGGCCGCGCGCGCAATCGCCGGGATCGACGCAGGCCCGGCCCCGGTCACTCGGGCCGCAGCGGCTGTGCCGGGTTGATCAGCGGGCGGATGGCGAAGGGATAGCCCGCGCCCGGATCGACCGTGATCTCGACCGCGTGCATGTGCCGCGCGCCGAAGGTCTCGAGCGCCATGAGCCCCGGCGCGCGGGTCGGGAAGGGCCGGAACATGCGGAACACATGGCTGTCCCCGTAGGTGAGCAGCACGGGGCGCGCGAAGCGGTTGGTCTCGGCGATCAGCACCTCGGCGAAGCGGGCGAAGCCCGAATGGCGCAGGAAGCTTTCGGCATTCCAGGGCGGGGCGAAACCGAACTCGAACATGTCGCCGTGAATGGCAAGGATGAGGGCCTTCGCCCCGGCCTGGCGCGCCGCCGCGAAGGAGGCGGCAAGCCAGGCACGATTGGCCGCGTCCCGCGCCAGCGCCTCCTCGGCGGTGGCAAGGTCATGCGGCTCGAAGCCATTGTTGGAGCCCACCACATGGGCGCTCATCACCATGACGTCGCCCAGCATGAGGCGGGCATTCTCGGGATAGCCCTCGGTGCCCTGATGGGTCACGGGCAGCGGGCGCGCGCCGAGCGTCTGCCCGGGCGCGTCGAAGAAGGTGGCGCGAAGATGCGCCAGCCGCCCGCGCGGGTCGAAGCCGCCCGCGTCCGCGCGGTGGCAATCGGTCCATTCGTTGTCGCCCGGCGTGTAGAGCACCGGCGCATCCAGGCTGTCGAGCCAGGCGCGCTGTTCGGCCAGCACCGCATCCGAACAGGGGCCGCGCCCGGATTTGATGTCGCCCACATGGATCACGAGATCGGGTGCCGTGGCATTGATCGCACCGATCAGCGCCTCGAAGGGCGGATGGCTTGCCTCGGGCGGGCCGTAGGGCATGTCGCCCAGAAGGATGACGCGCGATGCCTGCGCCGACACGGACGTGCCGACAAGGCAGAGGGCAAGCAGGATGGGCAGAAGGCGGAACATGGCAACCTCGGACAAGACCGGAGCCGGATCATCGCAGGCGCGCGCAACAGTTTCATGTCGGGCACCGGCCACTCTCAGGAGGAGAAGAGCGGCTGCGCCTCGCGCAGTGCGGTATAGGTCAGAAGCGCCGCCCCGATCGGGGGCGCGTGCAGGAAAAGGGTCAATCCGAAGGTGACGATGGTCAGCCGCAGCGGCACCGAAGGAATCTTCGGAAGGGCAATCGGCTCGATCGCATCGCTGGCCCAGCCATCGGCTTTCGCGGCGGCACGACGTTCCTGCGCGCGCGCGATGGTCTCTTCCGAGAGCGTCGGTGCCGTGGCCCCGAGCAGGTCGAAACTGCGATCGAGAAGCGCGCTGCCGACGGGCTGCGAGGCGGGACCGCGCAGAATCGCATCGAATGGCAAGAAGCCCTGCACCCGGTCAAGGGCGCGATCGAGCAGCACCCTGTAGGCTGCCTGATCGAAACCGGCCCGCCGTTTGCGCGCCGGCGGCCCCATGGCGATGACGAGGTAATGCGGCCGGTTGCGGCGGGAAGGGGGCAGCCAGCCAAGGGCGATGCGCACCCGCTCGCGGTCGATGATCGCGATGTCCTCGCCATCCCAGGTCAGGCGGCGCACCTGCGAGGAGAGCGCCCGCGAGGAAATGTCGAACTCCTCGACGATGTCGGGGAAGTCCATGCCCGGGGGGGCATGATATTCGAGGGCGGCGATTTCGCCGAACTCCTGCCTGCTCATCGTCAAAAGCCTCTGGGCTAAGTAATTTCTTCGTCTCGACGTGACCCGCTGCTACCCCTTACCGACCCGTTCACACACGCTCTCTCCGGCACCGTTCAGCGCCGGTCGATCTGAGCCGCCATCAGCGCGATCGCCTTCTGATAGACGCCGGCGGCATTCCATTTCTGGATCACCGCGAAATTCGGCTCGCCCTCCTGATAGCCAAGGCCCGGCTGCCAGCCCTTCTGCCGCAGGTAATTGGCCGTCGAGGCCATGGCATCGGCGAGGTTGTAGAAATCCACCCTGCCATCGCCATTGGCATCGACCCCGTAGGCCAGCGCGTTGCCGGGCAGAAACTGCGTGTGGCCAAGCTCGCCATGCCGCGCGCCCCGCGTCTGGGCCGTGATGGTGCCCCGGTCCACGAGTTTCAGCGCGCCGATGGCATGCGGGCGGAAGAAATCCGAGCGGCGGCAATCGTAGGTCAGCGTCACGATGGCCGAGACCACCGGGGTATCGCCCATGAAGCCGCCAAACCCGGTTTCCATCCCGTGAATGGCGATGAGCACGCCCGCGGGCACGCCATACCGGCGTTCGAGCGCATCGTAGAAGGCCGCGTCGCGCGTCCGGCGCTTGCGGCCCTGCGCCACGATGGTCGATGCGCCGCGCACCTGCATGAACTTCTCCAGGCTGTAGCGAAAGCTCTTCTGGTTGCGGTCCGCGGAGATGGTGGAATGCGAATAGTCGGCCGTCCCGAGGGCGGCAAGGCCGCGCGCGCCTACCCCGGCCGCCGCCGCTTCCTCGGAGAAAGCGGCCTTCCAGGTCTCGAACCCCTGTGCCGTGTTGCCGCAGGGCGCGGCCCCGGACGCGCCCGCCGCCAGCATCACCACGGCCGAAAGCGCTGCGGCCCGCTGTCCCGCAATACCGGTCGTCATGGAAATACTCCTGTCATACCCACCCCGCAGACAGTCTAACGTCACGCGATTTGCAGGCAAGACCCGTTGCCGAGGCCGGATATGCGGGCCTGCCGATCACGGCAGCAGGGCCTGCATGAGATCGGCGGCCTGCGCGATCTGTCCGGTGGAAGCCAGCACCATGAACAAGCCGGTGAGCGCCGACATCTGCGAGGTCAGCCGCAGGTTCTCGCCGCGCAGCAGGTTCACCACCGCCAGGGCCGCAGCCACGGGCAGCGCGAACAGCCCCAGCGTGATCGTCATCAACCAGACCGCAAGGCGCAGCGGCGCGGTCGGCTCGCGCAGGGGCATGTCATCGGCGACGTCACCGGCCTCGGGGTCGGGATCGCGGAAGGCGGCGCGCAGCGCCGCGAGGCGGTCGCCCTCGTCGCTGCTGCGCGCCTGTCCGGGGATCGTCTCCCGCAGACCGGCATAAACGGATTCCACATCCGGCAGGCGCTTGCGCCGCCGCACCTTGGGTGCCACGCGCTCGGGCACGGGCAGGGCTGCGGTGCCGACCACCGCGGCGCGAAACTCGTCGCGGGTGAGCACGGCGTCGGGATCGGTCCATTGCACGTAATCGGGGGCAAGCACACCCTGCAGATCGGCCAGCAGATGCGCGATCACGGCCTGCATCCGCCTGTGATCGGCGGACGGCAGGCCGCCCTCGCGCAGCAAGGTGAGCATCAGCCGCGTCTCGGCGGGCCGCGCGAGCCGCGCAAGATCGCAGGGCCCGTCGTGCTGCAGCCGACAATCGAAATCGCCCGTTCGGATCACCGCAAGCTCGTCCGAGAGACAACGCCGTTCGGTCACGCGCGTGCCCAGACGCTCGAGCGTCTCGCCCACACGACAGACCAGCGCCGCCATGTCGAAGTCCCTGCCGTTCAGAAACAACAGCCCTGCGGTCACGCGATATGAGGTGGTGTCCATGGTCTTGTCCGTGTCTTGTTTCCTGGTCGTCTTCGGGAATGACCATGGCGGGAAATGTGGGAGCCAGTTTGTTTCAAATTTGATGACATTTGGGCAATGCACGAGATTCCGCGATTTTGGTTCCTTGCCGTCAACAGCACGACCGCAAAAGGAAAAGGCGCCCCGCCGTGGGACGCCTTATAGTTGTATAACGTGGCCAAAATGGGATGATCGGGCCTCAGCAGCTGTAATACATCCCGAATTCGACCGGGTGCGGCGTCTGCTCGAACTTGTGAACCTCTTCGGTCTTGAGCGCGATGTAACCTTCGATCTGCGCCTTGGTGAACACGTCGCCCGCGAGCAGGAAGTCATGGTCGCGCTCCAGTGCCTCGAGCGCCTCGCGGAGGCTGCCGCAGACGGTGGGGATGTCCTTGAGCTCTTCGGCCGGAAGGTCGTAGAGGTTCTTGTCCATCGCCTCGCCGGGATCGATGCGCGACTTGATCCCGTCAAGCCCGGCCATCAGCAGCGCGGCGAAGGCCAGATAGGGGTTGGCCGCCGGATCGGGAAAGCGGGCCTCGACGCGCTTGGCCTTGGGGCTTTCGGTCCATGGAATGCGGATGCAGCCGGAGCGGTTGCGCGCCGAATAGGCCCGCAGCACCGGGGCCTCGAACCCCGGCCCCAGCCGCTTGTAGCTGTTGGTGGTCGGGTTGGTGAAGGCGTTGAGCGTCTTGGCGTGCTTCAGGATGCCGCCGATGAACCACAGCGCCTCCTGGCTCAGATCGGCATATTTGTCGCCCGCGAAGAGCGGCTTGCCCTCCTTCCAGATCGACATGTTCACATGCATGCCGGAGCCGTTGTCGCCATAGATCGGCTTGGGCATGAAGGTGGCGGACTTGCCATAGGCATGGGCCACGTTGTGGATCACGTATTTGTATTTCTGCACCTCGTCGGCCTGTTTCACGAGCGAGTCGAAGATCAGGCCAAGCTCGTGCTGGCAGGACGCCACCTCGTGATGGTGCTTGTCCACCTTCATGCCCATGCGTTTCATGGTCGAGAGCATCTCGGCGCGCAGGTCCTGGGCGTCATCGACCGGGTTCACCGGGAAGTAGCCGCCCTTGAGGCCGGGCCGATGGCCGGTATTGCCGGTCTCGAACTCGGCATCGGTATTCCAGGAGCCATCGACGGCATCGAGCTCGTAGGAGACCTTGTTGATCGTGTTCGAGAACCGCACGTCGTCGAAGAGGAAGAACTCCGCCTCCGGGCCGAAATAGGCCACGTCGCCCACGCCGGAGGCCTTGAGATAGGCCTCGGCCTTCTCGGCGGTGCCGCGCGGGTCACGCTCGTAGGGCTCGCCGGTGTCGGGCTCGACCACCGAGCAATGCACGCAAAGCGTCTTTTCGGCATAGAAGGGATCGACATAGGCGCTCTCGGTATCGGGCATGAGCTTCATGTCGCTGGCCTCGATGCTCTTCCACCCGGCGATCGAGGAGCCGTCGAACATGAAGCCCTCCTCGAGGAAATCCTCGTCCACCAGATCGGCCATGACCGTGACATGCTGGAGCTTGCCGCGCGGGTCGGTGAAGCGGATGTCGACATAGTCGATATCCTCGTCCTTGATCAGCTTGAGGAGCGCGTCTGTGCTCATGAATAGGTCCCTTTCCTGCTTTGGATGTGTCAGAGCGCGTCCGGCCCGGTCTCGCCGGTGCGGATGCGAATGGCCTGCTCGACGGGGCTGACGAAGATCTTGCCATCCCCGATCTTGTCGGTGCGCGCGGCGTCGATGATCGCCTCGACCACGCCTTCCACCTGGTCGTCGTCAACCACGACCTCGATCTTGATCTTGGGCAGGAAGTCCACGACGTATTCCGCTCCGCGATAAAGCTCGGTATGGCCCTTCTGGCGGCCGAAGCCCTTGACCTCGATCACCGAAAGACCCTGGATCCCGGCCTCTTGAAGGGCCTCCTTCACCTCGTCGAGCTTGAAGGGCTTGATGATCGCCTCGATCTTTTTCATCGTCCGGGCCTCCTGCGCCATGTCTTGCCCCGCCTCAGACCACTTCCCGCCGGGAGCGACAATCGGCTAGGGTGGTTTCCGGGTCGGGTTTCGGATCAACGAGGTCAGCCTGCCTAATTCTTGGGCACTCTGACCTGTGAATAGGCAGAAATGAAACGGGGGCGCGACAGATGACCGATCTCATCACCGCAGCGCGGATGCGGGCGCAGGAGCGGGCCGCCATCGAGTCGGGGGTGGTGACGGGACTCGAGCTGATGGAGCGCGCCGGGCGCGGGGTGGTCGCGGCGATCCTCGCGCGCTGGCCGGATCTCGCCTCCGGTCCGCAGCGCGCGCAGGTGCTGTGCGGGCCGGGCAACAATGGCGGCGACGGGTTCGTGATCGCGCGGCTTCTGGCGGCGCGGGGCTGGACGGTAACGGCGTATCTGCTGGGCGATCCGGCCCGTCTTCCGCCGGATGCGCGCGCGAACCTCGACCGCTGGCAGGCGGTGGGGGCGGTTGTGCCGCTGGCCCAAGCGCTGCCGGACGAGAGGAGTGCGCTGCTGGTCGATGCGCTCTTCGGCACGGGGCTCACGCGGCCGCTCGAGGGGGCGGCGCGGGCGGCCTGCGACAGGCGCGCGGCGCGCATCGTGTCGGTCGATCTGCCCTCGGGCCTTTGCGGGGACAGCGGGCGGGTGCTGGGCGGGGCGGCCATGCGCGCCGATCTCACCGTCAGCTTTCACGCCGCCCGGCCCGGCCATTACCTGGCCGAGGGACCGGCGCATTGCGGGGCGCTCGTGCTGGCCGATATCGGGCTCGATCACGGGCCGGGGGACGCAACGCTCGTCGCCGCGCCCGACGCGGCGCGGCTCGCCAAGGGGGCGGGTCACAAATACACCCACGGCCACGCGCTGGTGCTGACCGGCGGGGCAGGGCACACGGGGGCCGCGCGGCTGGCCGCGCGCGCGGCGCTCCGGGTCGGGGCGGGGGCGGTCACGCTCGGGGTGCCGGGCGCGGCGCGGCTGGAAGTGGCCTGTCACATCACCGCCGAGATGCTGCGGCCCGTGGCGGGGGCGGCGGATCTGCGCGCAGCCCTCGCCGATCCAAGGATCACCGCGCTCTGCCTCGGGCCGGGCCTTGGGCTTGCGCGGGCGCGCGAGATGGTGCCGGAGGCGCTGCGCCATGAGCGCGCGCCTTGCATCGTGCTTGACGCGGATGCGCTGACCGCCTTTGCCGATGCGCCCGATGAGCTTTTCGGGGACCTGCACGAGACTTGCGTGCTCACCCCCCATGCCGGTGAATTCGCGCGGCTCTTCCCCGATCTTGCCGCCGAACTGGCCGCCCCCGCGACACGCGGCCCGGCCTTCTCCAGGCTCGATGCCACACGGGCGGCGGCGCGGCGCGCCGGATGCGTGGTGCTCTTCAAGGGGCCGGACACGGTGATCGCCGCGCCCGACGGCCGGTGCAGCCTTCACGCCGCCTGTTACGACCGGGCCGCGCCCTGGCTTGCCACGGCGGGGTCGGGGGACGTTCTGGCCGGAATGATCACCGGGCTTCTGGCGCGGGGGATGGGTCCGATGGAGGCCGCCGGGGCCGCCGCCTGGCTTCATGCCGAGGCGGCGCGCGCCTTCGGTCCGGGGCTCATCGCCACGGATCTGGCCAAGGAACTGCCGGGGGTGCTGCGCGCGCTCTAGTGGATTGATTCCAACGTTTGGAACCCCCGGTTTCGGGCGGCGATGATGTCATCGGGATTGGCTTTCCAGACGAATGGCTGCGGGTTGTCGGCATTGTATTCACGGACGAAGCGGTTGATGGCGGCCTGGAGCTCGATGACGGAATGGAAGACGCCGTGCCTGAGCCTGCGCCGGGTGAGTTTGGCGAAGAAGCCCTCGACGGCATTGAGCCACGAGCACGAGGTCGGCGTGAAATGGAAGGTCCAGCGTGGATGGCGGGCGAGCCAGGCGCGGACCTTGTCCTTCTTGTGCGCCGCATAGTTGTCGAGGATCACGTGGATGGCCTTGTCCGCCGGCACTTCGCGCTCGATGCGGTTGAGGAAGCGGATGAACTCCTGATGGCGATGGCGCTGCATGTTCTGTCCGATGACCGTACCGTCCAGCACGTTGAGCGCGGCGAAGAGCGTCGTCGTGCCGTGCCGCTTGTAATCATGGGTCATCGTGCCGGCGCGGCCCTTCTTCATCGGCAGGCCGGGCTGGGTACGGTCGAGCGCCTGGATCTGCGACTTCTCATCGACCGACAGCACCACGGCATGGGCCGGCGGATCGACATACAAGCCGACGATGGTCGTGAGCTTCTCGGCGAAGGCCGGGTCGTTCGAGAGCTTGAAATGCCGCCAGCGGTGCGGGCTGAGGCCATGGGCCTTCCAGATCGCCTGGACCGTCGAGGCCGCAACGCCGGCGACCTTCGCCATCGCGCGCAACGTCCAGTGGGTCGCCTCGTGCGGCGGCGGTTCCTGCGTCAGGCGGACGATCTCGGCGACGCGCTCCGGCGGGACCGGCGCCTTGCCGGGCGGACGGGTCCGGTCGCGAAGCAGGCCGTCAACGCCCTCGTGCATGAACCGCTCCTGCCAGCGCCACACGCAGGTCTTCGACTTGCCGGTCTCGGCCATGATCGCCGAGGTGCCCACACCGTCGCCGCTCAGAAGAACAATATGCGCCCGCCAGACGTGCTTCTGCGGGCTCTTGGGGTCCGCGACGATCGCTCGCAATCGCTGACGGTCGCGGGAAGAGATGGTGAAGGAGATGCCGCTGCGCATGCGCCAGACTCGCACGTCACAGCTCAATACGGAATCCCAAATCGGATTCTTTTGATCCGATCAATCCACTAGGCCCGCCGCCGCCGCGCCCGCCGCGCCGGGGCCGCGTCATCGCCGGTGCCGTCGGAGGCCGAGGAGAACGGGCCGAGCGCGGCGGTGATCTGATCGAGCGTCGGGCGCGGGCCGCGGGGACGCTCCTCGAGCGCGGCGCGCATGCGCGACAGGTGGTCTGGCATGGTGCCGCAGCAGCCGCCGATGATCGTCGCGCCCGCATCGCGCGCGAGCACGGCATATTCCGCCATCAGCTCGGGCGTGCCGTCATAATGGATATGCCCGTCATGGTATTTCGGAATACCGGCATTGCCCTTGGCGATCAGCGGCCGCTCCGGGCCCTGCGCGGCAAAGCCCAGAATCGTGCGCAGGAGGTCCGAGGCCCCGACGCCGCAATTGGCCCCGTAGGCCAGCGGCGGGTTGGGCAGCTTCTCCACCAGTTTCGCCAGGTCCTCGGAGGTGACGCCCATCATCGTGCGCCCCGCCGTGTCGAAGCTCATCGTGCCGCACCAGGGCATGTCGGCCAGGCGGAAAGCCTCGGCGGCGGCGCGGTATTCCTCGGCCGCGCTGATCGTCTCGAGCCAGAGCACATCGGCCCCGCCCTCCTTGAGCCCCTCGGCCTGCTCGTGGAAGATCTCCACCGCCAGGTCATGCGTGAGCGCGCCCATCGGGGCCATGATCTCGCCCGTCGGCCCGACGGAGCCGGCCACGATCACCGGGCGCTCGCAGCGATCGGCCACCTCGCGGCCGATCTCGGCGGCGATGCGCGACAACTCGCGCGCCCGCTTCTGCGCGCCGTGCAGCTTGAGCCGCGCGGCATTGCCGCCGAAGGAATTGGTGAGGAAGAGGTCGCTGCCCGCGTCCACCGCGCTCCGGTAAAGGGAGCGGATCCGGTCGGGATGCGCGTCATTCCACATCTCCGGCGCATCGCCCGATTGCAGCCCCATGTTGAACAGGTTGGTGCCGGTCGCCCCGTCCGCGAGGATCCAGTCACGGGTGGCGAGCATCCTGGTAAGCGCGTCGGTCATGTCGGGCGGTTCCTGTGGCGATGAGAAATGCACCCTTGCCCGCGCGGGCGGGCAAAGGCAAATGCGAATTCTTCATGTTCATGGTGAGGCGCGTTTGACGGAATTGCCTCAGGTTTCCTTGACCAGCTGGGCCTTGGCCACGCGCAGCAGCTCGTCCATCTTGGCGCGGATCGTGTCGGCGTCGGCGATGTCGCCCAGATCGGCGGCCACCTTGCGCACCACGTCCTCGTGGCCCGCCTCCTCGAAATCGGCCTTCACCACTTCCAGAGCGTAGGCATCGGCCTCATCACCGGTCTTGCCCAGCAATTCCGCGGCCCACAGACCCAGCAGCTTGTTGCGTCGCGCCACGGCGCGGAACTTCATTTCCTCGTCATGGGCGAACTTGTTCTCGAAGGCGCTTTCGCGTTCGTCGAAGGTGGACATGGGGCCGGTTCCCTTGCGCTGGTTGGCATCGCCTCCGATATGACGCCTGCGCGTCCCGAGGGCAAGGGGCTGGGCACCCCCGCGACACCTTGCGAGAGAGCGGGCCTTGCACTAAGAGAGCGCATCGGGCGGACCCGCCCGCGTTCCATCCCCAGCGACGGAGTTCCCATGGCACGGCGCAAGAAAATATACGAAGGCAAGGCCAAGGTTCTCTACGAAGGCCCCGAGCCGGGCACGATCATCCAGTATTTCAAGGATGACGCCACCGCCTTCAACGCCGAGAAGAAGGCCGTGATCGAGGGCAAGGGCGTGCTCAACAACATGCTCTCGGAATATTTCATGACCGGGCTCAACAATATCGGCGTGCCCACCCATTTCATCCGCCGGATGAACATGCGCGAACAGCTCGTGCGCGCCTGCGAGATCGTGCCGCTCGAGGTGATCGTGCGCAACTTCGCCGCCGGGACCATGGCCAAGCGTCTCGGCCTCGAGGAGGGCACGCAGCTGCCGCGCCCGATCGTCGAATACTGTCTCAAGGACGACAAGCTTGGCGATCCGCTGGTGACCGAGGAACATATCGCCGCCTTCGGCTGGGCCAGCCAGCAGGACATGGACGACATCCTCAGCCTCGCGCTGCGGGTCAACGATTTCCTTGCGGGCGTGATGTATGGCGTGGGCATCAAGCTCATCGACTTCAAGATCGAGGTGGGCCGCGTCTACGAGGGCGATTTCCAGCGCCTGATCGTGGCCGACGAGATCAGCCCCGACAGCTGCCGGCTGTGGGACATCAAGACCGGGCAACGGCTCGACAAGGACGTGTTCCGGCGCGATCTCGGCAGCCTGACGGACGCCTATACGGAGGTGGCCACCCGCCTTGGCGTCATGCCCAAGGGGGCCACGCCCATGGCGCGG
>MDTD01138756.1_pt1 | contig 16645 bp, 9 predicted proteins | sample 811221 | NCBI WGS metagenome assembly MDTD01 (sample SAMN05326646, study PRJNA326480) | marine metagenome | isolation source: seawater | place: Pacific Ocean: South West | collected 2011 | reverse complement strand
CGCGCAGATCCTCTTCGCTCATGTATTCAGAACCGGCCGACTCGAGCCAGTCAATAGCGATTTTTTCGTTATCCAGAATCTCATTCGGGTCCTGCGGGAATATACTGATATCGGCGGTTTCGCCGTGTACGACCATGCCGCTGTCCGGATCCAGCTGTTTGGTCAGGATCTTCAGCAAGGTTGTTTTACCGATTCCGTTCTTCCCGATGATCGCCACTTTTTCGTTGGGGCCGATTTCACAGGAGAAGTTCTCGAACAGGGTAGTGTCATAGGTTTTGGATATCTTATGCGCCTCGATAACTTTCTGTCCCAGACGTGACTTCGGCTTGAACCTGATATAAGGCGAAACCCTTGAACTTGGTTTCATCTCGTTCAATTCGATTTTCTGCAATTCCTTTTCACGTGATGTTGCCTGTTTGGCTTTTGAGGCGTTGGCGCTGAATCTGGAAATAAACGCTTTTAAATCGTGGATGCGTTTCTCCATTTTCTTATTCTGCTTTTCCATCAGCTCGCGTATTTCCAGACTTGCGATAGTGAAGTCGTCGTAGTTACCCGGAAACATGCGGATTACATGATAATCCAGGTCGGCAGTATGGGTACAGACGCTATTCAGAAAGAAGCGGTCATGCGAGATGAATATCGCGGTGCCTTCATAGCGTTTGAGAAATTCGATCAGCCATTCGATAGACTCCATATCAAGATGGTTGGTCGGCTCGTCCATCAGCAGGATGTCAGGATTGCCAAACAGGGCCTGGGCCAGTAGTACCCGCAGTTTGAAGCCTCCCTGAAGTACCGACATCTGTGAATTCAGCATTTCATCGGTAAAGCCGAGACCGGAGAGCAGTTTTGCCGCTTCGGTTTCCATCTCGTAGCCGCCGGCGTCGCCGAACTCTATCTCCAGGTCGCCGCAGCGTTCGTCTTCCGCGTCGGTCAGTTCATCTTTGTTATAGAGCTCTTCACGTTCGCAATGCAGATCCCAGAGTTTTTTGTTGCCCATATACACAGTGTCGAGGACCGAAAATTTGTCGAATACGGTGTGATCCTGATGCAGGTAACCGATTGTGCAGTCTTTGCCGATGATAACTTCGCCTTGGGACGGCTCCAGTTCTCCGGTCAGTATTTTCATAAAGGTTGATTTGCCGGAGCCGTTGGCGCCGATCAGGCCGTAACGGTTGCCCGGAGTAAACATTACCGTAACATCTTCGAACAGGATGTCGCGGCCAAAACGCATGGTTAATTTTGAGGTTGAAATCATTATTACAGTTCACTTTTATATTTGAGATTAGTTGAGTCGAAAACCTGTCCGTCAGGCTTGATGTCGACATAAAAAAGAGGGCCGGAGCCCTCCTGGTATAAAGATGTAATTCAGCTTTATTTCAGCGGGCCGAAGATATTACCGAATTTCTTACTGTTGAGTGACTCAATGTAACTGCTGACCTTGGTATAGGTACTGCACGGGTCAATGGTCGGGTCAACACAGTCACCGTCGAGAACCAGCAGCGGCAGGCCTTCCTCGTTGAGCTCTTCGCGTAGATGTTTGACAAATGATGCGTCGGACATCGAACAGCGGCCGAAACCGTGGTTGTACAGGATACAGCCGTTAAAGTAAGCCTTTGAAGCATTCCTGCTGATAGTTCTGACGCGGTCGTCGGGATTCAGGAATCCGCTCTGCAGAAGCTTTTTGGACAATGAACGTAACGGATCATCCGGATCAAGCGGATCCCAGCCGACATAGTTCACTTCCTCGAAAACGATCGGGGCGTTACATTCAACTTCAATGTAGTTAAGCAGCTCACGATCATAGAACGGCGGCAGGTGCAGCCAGAGGATACGGTGGGTATCTTCAACTGAAATATGCTTTTCAACTTCTTCCTTGCGTGCCAGCAAGTCCTGTAAAAACTGTTTCTGAATATCGACAAGTTCCTGACGTCCCCAGCCCTGGGAGAATATAGCAGAGAAGTAAACTGCCTGGGTGCCGCGGATCAATGGCGGACTTGATAGACGCAGGTTGTTGCACTGGATGGAAAGCTCTCTGGCCTGATTTGACAGGTCGCAAGCTTCAGACAGACGTCCCATATCGAGTTTGCAGCCAGTGGCTTTTTCCATTTCGGCGATAGCGTGTTCAAGCTCCGCTGCCATGTGGTCAATCGCGCCGTTAGTCAGGTGTGACGGGGTATAAAGCGAAAAGAATTTGTCGTCAATACCGTAATTTCTGGCTAAGTCGCGGAACACCCTTTCGCCCTGCTGACAGGGTTCGGAGGTGGATGCGCAGAAACTCGGCTGCGGCAGGTCGATGCCTTCAAGTACCCGCAGGAAAGAACAGGTCTCAGCTGAGTAACCTTTGCAGGCGGCGTTGTCGAATGACTTCTTGATCTTTTTCGGACTTCTGGCAAACAGAGCGGCGTATGTTTCCAGAGTCATCATTCTGACGTTCATAGCATTGAGGATTTCTGTCGGGAAAAACAGGTTGCGCCAGACAACCGGACGGTCGTCACGTGACAGGAAGTCTTTTCTGGTACTTTTGGCGCGCAGATTAATTGATTCAAGCGGCCCTTCAATAAAGATGTTATTCTGAGGCTTGAGCTTTTTCTTCAATCCGGTAAATTCAAGTGCCAGGCAGGCCGCGCCGAGAGCACCCATGACACCGCGGAATTCCGGGATAATGATGTTACTGCCGGTTATTTCGCGCAGGTAGTAGGCCACGGCCCGGTTGTAGGCGACGCCGCCCTGAAAGACGATGTCTCCTTTGTAATCGTTGAAAATTTCGCCGACTCCGCTCATAATTGTTCTGGCCTGGGCGCGGCAGGCGCCGCCGATGATGTCCCCAAGCGGAAAACGGTTTTTGAATTTGTTAATGGAAGTCGCGCTCAACACGGCGCATACGGATGAGAATTCCAGATTGTTGTCATAATTGACGCGGTCGGCCATGTCTTCGACCGGAACATTCAGCTTGACCGCTACACTGTCGAGGAACGCGCCGGTGCCGGCCGCGCAGATGCCGCTCATCTTGGAGTTCCACATCTTCATCTTGTCATTGTAGATCATTGCCTTGCTGTCCTGTCCGCCGACGTCAAGGATCGCTTTGCATTCCGGGTAGTAGTGTTTTGCTCCGGCAACGTGGGCGGAGACCTCACTGACCTGGAAATCGAAAGGGATGAAACGTTTGGTGTCTTCAACAACCTGACTGCCGGTTACCACGGTGCATTCGATATTGTCAAATGAGAGGCCGGCGTCGGCCAGGAAAGACTCAATATTCTTCTTCAGTGCTCCGAGGTTGCAGGCGCCGCAGCGATGGCATTGACCGGAACAGGTCAGGCGACCCGATTCAACTGTTTTTGAGCGCTGATATAATGAATGACGAACTTTTCCCTGGTCTGTAAGAATTACTGCTTTCAAGGTAGTTGACCCCAGGTCAACTCCAAGATAAAATTTTTGTTTCATCAGTACCTTTTTTCCCTGTATATAAATTAGTAATCATTATTATAACCTTGGGAATATACCACAACTTTTATAAAAAGCCAACATTATTCATGCTAATATGACTCTAATTATCCTTTAACCCTGCTCAAAAAGTTCTTCTGTCCGATTGATGTTACATTTGTGTATAATATGCTGTATTTGCCTTTTTACATTATTGGATGCCGTATGTTCATATTGTATCTTTTCTCATTTATGTTTGCTTTTACGGTAAAAATTTCCCTTTTTGTAGTTTTGCTGATATACAAAAATGTAATAATCCTTTATAAAATAACAATTTTGATTTTTTGTTATATAAAAACACAAACTTGTTTAATTTTGTAACAAGCTCGTTTTTATGTATTTATTACCTTTTTGTAAAAAAGTTGGCACGTTACTTGCGAGATACAAATGGCAAATGTGAATCCCTAAACAAAAAATGGAAAAGGAGAACAAAATGAAATTAGTGGTTGCCTATGTGAAACCCGAACGCCTGAATGCTGTCAAGCAGGAGCTTTATAAGAAGGATATCTTCAAGCTCTCTATCACCAATGCGCTTGGCTGTGGACAACAAAAAGGATATCATGAATCGTATCGCGGAGCTGATGTCGAAGTTAATTTGTTGAAAAAGGTCAGGATCGAGATTGCGGTGAATCAGGAATTTGTCCAGCCGACTGTCGATGCGATTATCGCTGGAGCCAAAACCGGAAATATCGGCGACGGTAAAATTTTTGTCACCAACCTCGAGCAGTGTATCCGCATCAGAACCGGTGAAACCGGTGATGACGCTATCGGTTGAGAATAATTTATCATAATAAATATATATTTAAGGAGAAAAAATGATTCGTAAAAGCACTTTGAAAATGATGCTGTTGCCTGCTCTGATGCTGTTTGGCGGCAGTCTGTTCGCGGCCGATGCCCCCAAAGTATCGCAAGAAATGTTCACCATCAACAACACATGGATTCTGGTTGCTACCTTCCTGGTATTCGTAATGCACCTTGGCTTTGCCACGCTTGAAGCCGGACTCACCCGTGCCAAGAATACCGTTAACATCCTCTTTAAGAATACTGTAATTGTGGCTATAGGTATTCTGACTTACGCTTTAATCGGTTTCAGCATGATGTTTCCGCAAGGAAACTGGGTTATCCCGAATCTGCTGGGCTTTAACGGCATTGGCCTGAATTGTCCCGAAGGCGCTGCCGGTCTTATCGGTTATGCCGATGGAAACTACTCCTACTGGGCGTTCTTTATGTTCCAGGGAATGTTTGCCGCTACTGCCGCCACTATTGTTTCCGGCGCGGTTGCCGAACGTATCAAATTGAGCAGCTTCATGATCTTCTCTGCTGTTTATGTTGCAATTGTTTATCCTTTCCTCGGCAGCTGGTGCTGGGGCGGCGGCTGGCTTGCTGCCATGAACTTCCACGACTTCGCCGGTTCCACATTCGTTCACGCCGTTGGCGGCTGGGCTGCTTTGGCCGGTGTTATGTTCCTCGGTCCGCGTACCGGTAAATATGTAATGGGTTCCGTAAAGCCTGTATTCGGTCACAACATGCCGCTGGCCGCAATCGGCGTCTTCCTGCTGTGGTTGGGTTGGTTCGGATTTAACGGCGGTTCCGTGCTGTCTGCCGACGCCGGTCTGGTCTCCTATGTTTTCGTTACCACCACTTTGGCTGCCGCTGCTGGTATCATTGGTTCAATGGCTACCTCATGGACTGTCCAGAAGAAGCCTGACCTCTCAATGGTTCTGAACGGCTGTCTGGCCGGTCTGGTTGGCGTTACTGCCGGTGCCGATGTTGTCTCTGTCTCCGCTTCGATCCTCATTGGTCTGATCGCGGGTGTTATCGTTGTTCTGGCTGTTATGATGTTCGACCGTCTGCGTCTCGACGACCCGGTCGGCGCGCTGTCAGTTCACCTGATCTGTGGTATCTGGGGTACTCTGGCTGTCGGTATCTTCTGTAAAGAGTTCTCTTTCATGACTCAGTTGATCGGTGTAGCCGCAGTTGGCGCAGTCAGCTTTGTCGGAGCTTCAATCATCTTTGCAGTTCTGAAATACACCATGGGTATCCGTGTCAGTGAACACGAAGAGGCCCAGGGTCTGGATATTGGTGAACACGGTATGGAAGCCTATTCAGGGTTCCAGATCTTCACTAACCAGTAAAGGTTTCGCAACCGGTCGGCAATATCTGCCGCCGACCGGTTGCTTTTTTATTTTTTTCGCTTATATTAACAAAAATGTGCTATTCTTGACATAGGAGAACAAAAATGGATACCATGACAAGAAAATCTCTTGGTATATCAGTCTTGAACCAAATCAGCCATGTGCTGGTTCATCAGAAGGATGTTTCGTCCTTGCTGAAGGAGGTGCTGGACATATTGTATCGTGAGATGGGATTGTTACGCGGTACTGTTACTCTGCGCAAGGATGATTATCTGTTTATCGAAGCTTCCCATGGTCTCACCGAAATTGAGATGAAGCGTGGTAAATACCGGATGGGTGAAGGTATCACCGGTAAAGTTGCGGCAACCTCGAAATCGATTGTAATACCGGATATATCAAAAGAGCCTGCTTTTCTTGACCGTACCCAGGCCCGCCTTGAGGGCAGCAACGCCGCGTTCATCTGCGTGCCGATCCTGCGTGCCGACGAAGTAATCGGGACCATGAGTATTGACCGTCCGGGAGATGACAAAGGAAATTTGGAACAGGATCTGTTTCTTCTTGAAACAGTTGCCAATATTATGGCTGACGCGGTTGAGATGTGTCGCCAGGAACATAATGAACGCGAAGAACTGCTGGCTGAAAACAGACGCTTGAAGAGTGAGTTGGACAAGAATTACCGTCCAGCCAATATTGTTGGTAACTGCAGCAGCATGCGTCATATCTTCGCGATGATAGCCCAGGTTGCCGACAGTACCGCGACCGTACTGATTCGCGGCGGTTCCGGTACCGGTAAAGAACTTGTCGCACGAGCGATTCATCATGCCAGTGACCGTAAAAACAAACCATTTATCGCTGTAAACTGTGCTGCTTTGCCTGAGAACCTGATCGAGAGTGAACTGTTCGGACATGAAAAAGGTTCTTTTACCGGTGCGACAACTTCCCGGGTCGGCCGTGTTGAAGCGGCGAATACCGGAACCCTGTTTCTGGATGAAATCGGTGACCTCAGTCAACCGGTTCAGGTAAAACTTTTGCGTTTCCTGCAGGAACGTACTTATGAACGCGTCGGCAGTAACGAAGAACGCAAGGCCGATGTGCGTATTCTCGCGGCTACAAGTCGCGACCTTGAAGAACTTATCAATAAAAACGAGTTTCGTGAGGACCTCTATTACCGTTTGAATGTATTTCCGATTCATATTCCCGACCTTAAAGAGCGTCGCTCCGATATTATGCTTCTGGTTGAGTATTTTCTTGATAAATACAGTAAGGTCTACAATAAACAGATCAAACGCATATCCACTCCGGCTATCAATATGATGATGTCGTATCACTGGCCCGGAAACGTACGTGAACTTGAAAACTGTATCGAACGTTCTGTTTTGACCGCTACCGACAATGTTATTCACGGTTACAATCTGCCGCCTTCACTGCAGACCGGACAGGCAACTAATACCGCCTCGATCATTCCGGAACGTAAAGCCGATTTTGCGACCATGGTTTCATCGTTTGAAAAAGAGCTGATCATTGATACATTGAAGCTCACCCGTGGAAATGTTGCGGCCGCGGCGCGCCAGCTTGGTCTGACGCAGCGTATTATTCACTACAAGATTGATAAACTCGGGGTCGACCCCAAGAAGTTCCGTTGAGGTTGCTTATTGAATACTGAGGACACAATATGTGCGGTATGCACAGGCGTCGGCGGCGCTATTTCAATTATCCGCATTGCGGGTCCTGATTCAATAATTGTAGCTCGAAAAGTATGGCGGGGCAGGGAGTATCCAGGTGCCGATACGGCTCGCAAAATGATCCTGGGGCACATTGTTGACCCTGACTCCTCCGGCGACGGAGATCCTGCGTTGTCTGTTTGTATGCCCGGTCCCAACAGTTACACTGGTGATGATGTGGTTGAACTGCATTGTCACGGCGGTGCGATGGCCGCTAAGCGGGTGTTGCAGGGCGTGATCAAAGCCGGGGCCCGTTCCGCCGAGCCGGGAGAATTTACTTTCCGCGCCTTTGTCAACGGCAAGATGGATTTGACTCAAGCCGAAGCCGTCTGTGATATTATTACCGCGCACAGCGATATGGCATTGCATTTGGCCGAACGCCAAATCGATGGAGCCCTTGGCTCGAAGATCCGCTCTCTGCGCGAACAACTTACCGAAGTTTTATCCGAGATTGAATCCCGACTGGATTTCCCTGAGGAGGAATTGGACTGGGTTCCCGGCCCGGAACTTTGTGAATCGGTTGAAAATGTTATTCTGGAGATTGCCGAGCTTGGAGCGTCCCGGCGTGAAGGAGCGGTTCTGCGTGACGGTATCAGAGTCGTTCTTGCCGGTCGACCGAACGCGGGTAAATCCAGTTTGCTGAATCGTCTGCTTGGCCGTGAACGCGCCATTGTCACACAGCTTCCCGGTACGACCCGGGATACGTTGGAGGAGACGGCTCATTTGCGGGGGATTCCGGTCACGCTGATCGATACTGCGGGGATTCGGGAGGCGGATGACTTGATCGAGGGAATTGGTATTGACCGCAGCCGCCGTTCAATCGAGCAGGCCCAAGTGGTTTTATGGCTGTTGGATGCTTCCGGTAATCCGGCCGAAGAACTGAAAGAGATGACCGAACACACAAAAGGTCATGGCAACGTTATTGCCTTATGGAATAAAATGGATCTTGCTAACGGATCTGAACTGCCCGATACCAGTCTGCCTAATGCCGGAATATCTGTTACGGACAACACCGGAATTGAAGATATGCTTGATCTTTTTGAAGAGGCCGTTTGGGAGTTCCCACACACAGAGGAACCGGAGATCGCGGTTAGCGCCCGTCACGCCGGATTACTCGACGAAGCATCGATAATCCTTGCTGACGCGGTGCCGGAACTGGAATGTGAAAACTGGGAGCTTTCAGCATCGAATATCAGGTCGGCGCTGAGTGCTTTGGGCATGATAACCGGTGAAACAGCGGATGTTGATGTGCTGGATAATATATTCAGTCGTTTTTGTATTGGTAAATAGTGTCACCCTGATGATGACACAAGGCTCACAGCGTGAGCCCGCGTCGAAGATGCGGACAGTTTGAGCATCTGCAGGAATACGAGTTTATTGTGTCCTTATATGCTTAAATATGGCAATAACGGAAAAAACATTTTCAAAATAGAAGTGGTTATGTGCTTGATGAAGGATGAATATTTGGTGAAATCTTATTTCATGGGATGACGCCTATTGGTAAATAAGGGTTTGGTATGAATGTAGCTATCATGGGGTACGGGACCAGCGGCAAGGCGGTTGAAAAACTGTGCAAGGCCAAAAGCTGGAAGTACGAAGTGTTTGATGATAATATTGGATCGTCAGAGGGAGATTTTTGTAGTTTTGACATTATTGTGGTCAGCCCCGGTATACCCCCGACGTCAGGATTGTACCGCACTGCTTCAGCTTCAGGTGTTGAGATTGTCAGTGAAATGGAGTTTGGTTTTAGAAACAGCACATGTCCGATCATTGCGATAACCGGGACCAACGGCAAAACGACAACCACAGAACTTACCGTGACGCTGCTTAACTCGATAGGTTACGATGCCCGTCCGGTCGGCAATATAGGTCTGCCTTTGAGTGAGGCGCTGCTCCAGCCGCATAGCGGTAAGACCGTATATGTGGCCGAAGTCAGCTCCTTTCAACTTGAAAAAGCCTCAACTTTCGCACCGGTTGTCGCGGCGGTAATAAACATCGCCTCCGATCATCTTGACCGTTACGGCGGCGATTTGTTGTTTTATGCTCAAACCAAGTTTGATATGCTGCGTTCGGTACCGGTTGAAAAACGGGTCTTTGGAATGACTTTGGAAAAAGATTTGAGGTTTCAGCTTCCGAGCCATAAGACAGCCTATGTGTTTTTGATTAACAATGCTATCTGTTTTGAGGATAATCTGCTTGTCAATACAGCTGATTTGAAGCTTGCAGGGCAGCACAATATCGAAAATGCGATTGTCGCCTTAAAGCTTGTCGCCGCTTTTGCCGGTAACCGTAAACTGCTGGATGAGCGCCTGATCAAGGCTTTGTGCGATTTTACTCCCGGGAATCACCGCCTGGAGGTAGTTGCTGAAAAGAATGGAGTCAAATACGTAAACGATTCCAAGGCTACCAACCCGCATGCGGTAGTTGCCGCGGTTAACGCGGTAGCCGAAGGAGACAAGCCGAACGTCAGGTTGTTACTTGGCGGACTTGATAAGGGGATGGATTTCGGTGAACTGTTGACCTGTCTGTCGAAGGTGAAGAAGGCCTATCTGCTGGGCCAGAGCCGGAAAACTATTGCCTACACGCTTGAGGGTTTTGTTGATATTGAGTTATTCAAAACATTTGACGAGGCAGTTCTGAAAGCAAGTGAAGAGGCTGAGGCCGGTGATGTTGTGCTGTTATCTCCCGCCTGCGCCAGTATGGATATGTTCAGTAACTACGCGGAAAGAGGCGAACGCTTTGCTCAACTGGTTAATGGTGAGTGACCCGGGCGGTTAACTTATTTTTCCGGCGACGAATGAAATGCGTAACTCAGCCATATCAGGTATACCGTCAAGAGTATTGCGCTGATCAGGCAGACCAGTAAAGCTACTTCATGCAGGGGCGGTCTGGCATAGACTGAATGCTCGCCCGCCTGCGGCGCTTCATATATCAGCATTCCCACGGTTTCAAACGATCTTGTGCCTGGAAACAGTCTTTTGCATTGACTGCGCCAGTAGCTGCCGGGGTTCTGGTTGATATATACTTTGTCCTGCGCTACTGTTTCAAAAGAGATCCGGTTGGGGGTCCATTCCAGTTGCTTGAACTTATACCGCTGCGGTACTACTTCCCCGAGATAGTAGCGCGGCCGTTCAATAAATCCCCGTTTTGTCTGATAATTTTCTGAATATCCCAATAGCGGTTCGTATGTATAAAGCAGGTCAACCCCTTTTGCCGTTGCCGCATAACCGTTGTACTCACTGTTGCCGGAGGTGACGACTGTATTGCTATGCAGCGGGACGCTGTTCATGACTTGCTGTGTGTCCTGCCACTTCGTATTGATGAAGCAGTACCAGCTGTTGTATACCAGCCCCAGGCATGAGATGGCTAAAACCACGGGGATGCCGTATTTAGCATATCTTCTGAACCGTGTATCGGAGAAGAATATTTCAATTCCGCAACAGCTCCCGATGATCAGGAAGAATACGGTAACGAACCGCCAGCGGGTCATTGCGAACATACTGCTGTAAAGCGGCAGTTCACGCAGCCAGTAGCCGGGCAGAAACTTTGTTTCGGAATCAAGCGCCAGCGGTACAGTTATCAGGAATCCCCAATGCCACCATTTGAGCTTTCTGCCAAACGAAACGATGAACATAACAACCGCGAGAATGCCGACATAGGAACCGACTTCATGCCAGTCCCAGAATGGCGCACCTGGTCCAAGCGCCCATGAAAAACCGTGTTGCCCCGGATATATAAGACCTTTGAAGAATTTTGACAACGGGATAAAAGCCCGGACGTCCATGAGGCGGGGGAATTGTCTGAAGAAATCCCAGGTGATTATAACCCGGTAGGCGCATAGAGTGATAAAAGTCAGAGTAGCGGCTGTCAGATTCAGATAAAAGTTTTTTTCGGTCCGGTTACGGTAGAGTTCGAATACAAGAAAAAGGCCAATAACAGTTGAGACAATAACCGTCAGATAGTGTAGAACATGATTCATCATCATAGCCGCGAGAATGCCGAACAGAATTGCGGTTGAAAGCGATTCCTTGATACGTTTACCGCTCCAGATCAGCCATGGAAGCCAGATGATCGTCATCATGACAATGTGTCCCATGGCAATATGGACGTTCAAAGTTCCCTGTAAGCCGAAAAGTACGGCGCCCCAGAAGCGCGATGAAGGTTTTTTGCAGAAATCACCGAGGAGCAGCCACATGCCGCAGGCTCCGAACAATGCATACAGGATTGATGCAACGCACAGTCCGCGAATCGTGCCGAATAGCAGAATGCACGGGGTTTCAATCGCGAATATGGATGCCTGAGGTCGGGCGAAAAGCGGAGTACCGCCGAAGTGCCACGGGTTCCAGAAAGGAAACTGGCCGAAGTCCGCAATGCTTTTGCGGATGGCTTCGTTGAAGTGCAGGAAAAGGGTCCAGTCCTGTGGTCCGACCATATCTGAATAGTACAAGAGCGGAGCCCAGCCGATAACGATAATGACCAACGCCAGGCCGAGAAGCCGGGAATCTTTGCTGAAAAAATTATCAAGCAGTTCTTTATTGAGGCTATTTCCCCGCATTTTTCTTTTTCCTTTGACGTGCTTTTTCGAGGGCAGCATTCAAACGGCGTAAATTTTCGTGATAACGTGGTGAATTATTGATCGCGATAGCGGCATTAAAACATTTTTTTGCGAAATCATACTTTCCGCGCATCGCTGAAGCGGCCCCGACCATATTCAATACGCTGTCAGCTTTAAGTTTTACCAGACGGTTGAAGCCGACATTCGGGTCCGCTTCCATGCATTCCAGAAATCCGAGGTATGAAGCGTTGTCCCGGGTCGGGTCGGCCTCATAGACAACCGCCGCATGGAACAAGGCCGCTTTGAACTGTTGTCGTTTGAGATGGGCCTTCATCAGGTTTTTACGTGGCCTGACCGCTTCCGGTACTTTGCTGACAGTATCGCGCCAGAGATTCATATCGTCTCTCCACCGTTCGCTGTTGCGCCAGGTTCCGAAGCTGAACATCACAAAGTAGAACGCGAAGATCATGAGTGCGGTCATGTTGCCGGTGGAACGAGACATATCAATAACCCGTTTCATTATCATTGCGGCAAGAATGGCAAAGGCAATAGTCGGCAGGTATAAAAATCTTTCCGCGCCAAGCTGGACCATGGGAACGATATTTGCAACTGGCAGCAAGGCACACCAGAACCAGAGCCAGGGCAGGGTGAGACGGGTTCGCCAGGCAATTATTGTCAGAGTTACAAAGATCGCAATAAACAGTCCGGTCCATTTCCAGGCGGTTGCGTCACTGAGGCTGATTGCGGCCGGGTAGGTCTGGTAATCGGCGAGCAATCCGGTAGGAATAAATTCAAGCTTCAGGTACCGGAGGAATATTCGCGCCATGCTCAACCATGTGGTCCAGCGGTCGCCGGTTACATAACCGCCCTGAGATAGTCTGCCGACAGCTGCGCTGCGCAGAAACAATACTGCAACGGTCCCTGTGATCATGGAGCCGGTGAATAATGACGCAAAACGGTTGCTGATGCCGGAGAAAATTCGCGGTACGGTTTTGAACTTTTTCTCGATGAGCCATTGTGCGATCAGGAATACCGGGAAAAACGCGACCGATATTTTGGAGAACAGCGCAATGCAGAAAAATATAACGGCCAGGATCATACTCGTTTTCTGGCTTTTCTCTTTCGCATGCCTCATGCATAGAATAAAATAAAATGAAAGCAGCAGGAAAAATCCGCCTAAGGTATCTTCAATGTTTTTTGCCCAGCAAACAGTCTCTGTCAACACCGGATGGGCCGCAAACAGCAGGGCGCCGCAGAGCGCGGGAACCGGCTGTCTCAGAAGACGTGCGAGCACCAGGAAAAGCATCATTGAGGCCAGGCCGTGTCCGATGACGTTCAGCAGATGATAGTACAGAGGTTTCGCTTCAAACTGCTGCCATACCAGTGAATGAATCAGGGTCCGCAAAGGACGGTAATTGTGGGATACCATCTTCGAGGGGTCGAAGTGGCCGGCTCCGCCTTTGGCTCCGGAGTAGAAAGTTTCAACAGCCGAAGCCGGTGAGTGCACGTGCGGGTTGTGGACAATAACGCCAAAATCGTCCCAGACGAAATCAAAGTTGAGGGTTTTGGCGTAGAGCAGGAACGCGAAAATGAAAACTGCCGCGGCCGCAGCATAAGTTCTGTATTCGCGGCGCTGGAACAGTGTTTTTTCTGTTTGTTCCTGCATTGTCCGTCAGCCTACGCTAACTCCGCTGGCGACATAGCCGTCCACAGTGATCAGCTTCAAGCCGTCGGCATCTTTGGCCGCCAGCAGCATCCCCTGAGACTCAACTCCGCGGATTTTTGCCGGTTTAAGATTGGCGACAATGACTATTGTCTTGCCGATTATCTCTTCCGGTTTGTAATATTCGGCAACTCCAGCAACTAGTTGACGCTGTTCGCCGCCGACATCGATTTGCAGTTTCAACAGCTTGTCCGTACCTTCGATCTTTTCCGCTTCGAGGACTTTCGCTGTTTTCAACTGGGTCTTGAAGAACTCATCGAAAGTCACCAGATTGGTTCCGGTTTTATCTTCGGATTTCTTTGCCTCGGCTTTCGGCTTATCTTTTTTCGTTTGTTTCTTTTCCTGTTTTGGTTCTTCTTTGACCTGGATGCGCTGGAAAAGACCGCCGGTGTCAGATACTTTATTTCCGGCGATAACAGTATCCCCGGAAGTGATATCGTTAATTGTAAAGTCAGCGTCGGCCGGGAAGCCCAGGCAACTGCGCAGTTCGCGCATTTTGTCAGGCATAATCGGCGAGAGCAGGACTGAAACCCGCCAAAGCAGGTCGGCGGCACGATTCATCACAGTATTAAGCTTTTCGGTTTCACCTTTTTTCGCGAGACTCCAGGGGGCAGTCTGCTCCATGTACCGGTTACCTGCGCGTACCGCGTTCATAATCTGTTCAATGCCTTGTTCCAAACGCATGTCCAGCAGGGCTTTTTCCATTTCGGTTTCGGCTGATTTGAGCGCTTCCGCCAATTCCGCTTCCTCGGGCCCTTCAGGACCGAGTTCCGGCACGGTTCCGTCGCAACTGCGCAGGGTGAATTTGATTACGCGTGAAGCGAGATTCCCGAGGTCGTTGGCCAGGTCGCTGTTGAAACGGGTGATAAAAGCGTCCTCAGTGAATGAGGCGTCCTGTCCAAGTGTCATTTCCGCCATCAGGAAATAACGGAACGCGTCAAGACCGTATTTGTCGATCATTTCCATCGGATTGACGACATTGCCGAGAGACTTGCTCATTTTGCTGCGTCCGGTAAGCCACCAGCCGTGTGCGAAGATGGTCTTCGGCATTTCCAGCCCCATGGCTTTGAGCATGGTCGGCCAGTATACGGTATGGGTGGTCAGGATATCTTTGCCGATGAGGTGATACGATGCGGGCCACCATTGCGTGAATGATTCCTCGTCAGACCCGTAACCGATACCTGAAATATAGTTGATCAGGGCGTCGAACCAGACATAGCAGACATAATCAGTATCAAACGGCAGTTCGATTCCCCATGACAGACGGGATTTCGGACGTGAAATGCAGAGGTCGCCCAACGGTTTTTTCAGGAAACCGAGGGTTTCATTGGCTCTGAACGACGGCTGAATAAAGTCGGGGTTGTCATTGATGTATTGTATCAGCCAGTCCTGGTATTTGCTCATTCTAAAGAAGTAGTTTGATTCGATAATCTCCTGGACCTCTCTTTTGCATTCAGGGCAGAGCATGTTTTCATCCAGGTCTTTGGCGGTGTAAAAGCGTTCACAGGGAACGCAGTAGTGACCGCTGTATTCATCCCGGTAGATAAGGTCCTGATCGAAAAGGCTCTGAAGAACCTTCTGGACAATCTCCTTATGGCCCGGTTCGGTTGTCCGGATAAAGCGGTCATTAGTGATTTCGAGGCGTTCCCAGAGTTCTTTGAAGCGGGTAACAGTGGTGTCGCATTGCTCCTGCGGCGTCATATTGTTTTCTTCAGCAGCTTTCTGGACCTTCTGCCCGTGTTCATCGGTTCCGGTCAGGAAAAATGACGGGATGTTCAGAGAGCGGTAGTAACGCGCCAGGACGTCGGCCAGAATGGTCGTATAGGCATGCCCGATATGCGGCTTGTCGTTGACATAATAAATTGGTGTCGTAACATAAAAATAGGGCTTGTTCACAGTATATATACTCCGTTAATATTAAATAAATTGACAAACAAATAATCTACCATATAACCGGGATTTTTCAAATTGACAACGTATTCTCTTTGATTTTGTTATAGAAGCGGAAAATGGTTTTGGACTATTATGTTGTGAATGACTTTTTTGCGAAAGCTTATTTGTGCTTAAATAACGCGTAATCTCCTTGACAATACGGGGTTTCGGAATTACATTTCAGATATAAGTTACATTTCAATTTCAGGGACAGATTATATATAATCGTTTGAGGAGCAGTATATATGAAAAATACAGCATTGAAGATGCACCGGAATAATTTCACGCTGCTGGAGCTTTTATGCGTGATCGGTATCATTGGAATCCTTGCCGGGATGATGATGCCTTCTTTTGGGCGCGCTCGCGACCGTGCCAAGTTTATTCGCTGGTTCAGCTATAACAGTCAAATGAACCGCGACACCGATACGGTAATAAATTTTAACTTCCAACGTATGACATACGGCACTAAAGTAAACGGGGAATGGTATTCCAATTGCCTGGAGAACAACGCTGTTGCCTGTGATTATAAAGGTTTCGATTCCAATAAGTATTGCGGCGTTCTTAAGAATGGGGCGGAATGGCTGCGCGGCGGCGGTCGCTGGCCGCAGAAAAACGCGATCCAGTTTAACGGTAATAATAGTTATATTTGGATCCCTACTTACGCCGCGATAAATTTCGATGCCGATAAAGATGATTTTACCTGCATGATGTGGGTCAATTTCTATGGTGACCCGAGCGGATACCTGATGTCCAAGAATACCGATGATGAATCTCAATATTCAGTGTCTCTCGGCAGTGGCTCTCTATACGCCAATGTCGGAACCGATAATCATACCTGGACCGGGGTAAGCGCGAGCGAATCTGACCGCTGGATTCATTTTGCCATGGTAAACGTTGCCGGAGACGGCATGACGTTTTACATAAACGGCAAGAAAATCGGCAGTTCGGATTCAGTTGATGACTATATTACTTACGTTCATACCACTAATTATTCAGTTGCCTACGCAGCAAGGGGCGGCAATGGCGGCGGCAACTCTGGTGGAAACGGCGGCGGTAACTCTGGGGGCGGTAACTCTGGTGGCGGTAACTCTGGTGGCGG
>MDTD01054773.1_pt1 | contig 16645 bp, 12 predicted proteins | sample 811221 | NCBI WGS metagenome assembly MDTD01 (sample SAMN05326646, study PRJNA326480) | marine metagenome | isolation source: seawater | place: Pacific Ocean: South West | collected 2011 | reverse complement strand
GTATTTGAGGTAACATGTTCCTTGCCAAAAACATTGAATTCTCCACTTTCTGTTTTAATCTCAATGTTATTTTTAGAAGCCAGTTTACTTACAACAATAAACTCCTCTGCCAACTTACCCAAGATGTCATGATCTTTATATTTTTCTGAGTTTAAAAGAACGTCTTCTAACAAGCTAATCTTCTCTTTTTTAGTTGAGTGTTTCGCTATTCTATTACAATAATCTAATGCTATGCTTTTAGATTTTGGTGTTGTATATCCTAATTTACTGAGGTCTTTACCCCGTAATTTATTATTTGCCATTTCAATATTATTTACAGTTAATACCAGGAAAAAACATCCCTTGTGAAGACCATTATGGCTTCGTTTAAAAATCACTTAATGTACCAAGGGCAAAAAAAAGCCCGATCGGCTGATCGGGCATAAGATATATCTTAAAGGCTGGAAACTATTTATAATTTCCTCCCGACCAATTTTTGTATTTGACTACTTTCATTAACATAAGCTCTTCGTTTTTTATTTCTACAAAACGCAGCACAAATCAAATGTATATTGAATTTTGTTTAAAACAAAAAAATCAGAACATTATTTTTTAAAAAAAATAAATTTAAAACTTAAATCGGCTTTTATCGCTATATGAAGAACTAAAAAACAGTCTTTTTGTATTTAGTATACATCAAAATATGTCGTTCCTACGAGAATCTCGAGCACTAAAACAGCATCTGTTTTCATTTACTTTGAATTCAGATTTTTTGGCAATGAAAATTATTCATTTCTGTAAACATGTTGATTGGCTTTAAGGCAGTATTTGTTTCAGTAAGATTTATTTCAAGTAATTTTCTAAATCTTTTCAAAGCAAAAAAGGAGTGTAAATTACACTCCTTTAATTACTGAATTATATTTTTTATTTCTGACCTGCTTTAATATTCCCATTATTATTATAAGCGTATTCATATAAAATAAGTTCACTACTACTAGCCGAACACGACAATTTTATCCAACCATAACTGTTTTCATTAAACCGAAAAGCCAAGTACTTTTGTCCTTCCCCTTGAAACTGCCCGGCATTTCCAATAGTTCCTAGGACAAAACTTTCTCTGTCACTCCAATATTCGTCCTCTTTAATATCAGAATCCGTATCTAAAGCTGTGCAATAACCATAGGTTGAGTTATCAGAAATTTGAACAGTGTAAGGTAAAACTCTTGCAGCTAATGTGTCAAAGTAACTAGGGAAATCTCTACCGTTAAAGTCTCTTAAATCAATTATTTCGAAACCAATATCATATATTCCATCGTCATTCAAGTCAAAATTCTTTTGACCTGTTGAAATAATCCTTGTATTTAACTGACCATTAATAATACTATCAAGACGTTGAGAAATATCATCTTCATTCAAAGAAATTACTGAAGTATCCTGCTCTAACCTAAGTTGATAATCCAATACTCCGGATACAATTTCCTCTTCTTTTTTTTCTTCTGTATTACATGAAAAAAAAGCTGTTGATAATCCAATTATAATAATTCCTAAACCGTTTCTCATTGTTATATTTTTTCTTTTAACGAACAGATATCTAAACAGTTGTTTTTCAAGAAAAAATATTTTTTTTGACCATTTAATTATAAAGTAAAACCCAAGCCTCTAAAATTAAATTCTGTTTAATAAGTTTTTTAACTTTTTTATAAACCTGTGGGTCTAACGATATTTTTTTATGTGATATTTTAAAAGGAATCTCATCAATATTTGAAAGCCTGGCAATTTCATTACCGGTTAAAAACTTACTCTCTAAAATTTCTTTTGGAAGTAAATCCCAACCCAAACCTAGTTTATCGCTTGATTTTTCCACCTGAAAAAGAGAATCACCATTAACTTTGGAATAATAATTTTGCCCTAACCTCCCCACTAAATTCACGTTTTCAACATTAATGTAAAATTCTTCCTGCACTAACCCGTTTTTAAAGTGAGCCGTTAAAACCTCACATATCACTAAATTTCCGGAACCACCCTCCAACCCTAAAGAAATAATTGATTTGACTTTACATTCAAAACTTGCTAAAGACTCTTTTACTCTTGGAGGCCTGACAAAATCTGATGCAATTTCATGAAATCCTGATTTTATGAATTCATTGACTTTAGCTGGATAATCATTACCCGTTATCGATAATTGTTCAACATGCTCATAATCCAATATATTTATTACTACTTCTTTATGCTCATGCACATTATTTAGAGTATCTTTTGTTGTATTTGTTCTCAACCTTCTTAAGGGGGAAAATACGAGTACAGGAGGCTGGATGCTCATTACATTAAAAAAACTGAATGGAGCTAAATTTACCTCTCCGTTCAAATTAACCGAGCTTACCAAAGCAATTGGCCTGGGTCCAATTATTCCTGACAAAAGTCTATAAAACAATCTTGGTTCTATTTCGCTTGGGCTAATTCTCTTCATTCTTTTTCTTGTTTAAGTATCCCTTCAGCAAAACCAAACCCTACTCTAAAATTCTTATTTTTAGCATAACCACTCAAAGAAACCTTATCTCCATTTTCAAGATAAGTTCTGGGTTCACCATTGACAATTATAGGCTTAGTTCCGTTATAAGTTTGCTCAAGTAAACTTCCTTTTTCTTTGTCATCGCTTATTGTTCCTGAACCAATAATATCTCCAACTCTTAAGTTGCAGCCGTTGATTGTGTGATGAGTTATTTGCTGATGCACTGTCCAGTAAAGTTTAGAAAAGTTAGTGTTCGTTATTTCAATATCGTTTAAATGTACCTTCAGATTAATATCGAAAGATTCGAGTTTTCTTTTTTTAAGATAAGGTAAAACTGAATTTTGATTGACTACAGCAATTCGAAATGGATCCAATGCTTCAGAAGTGACAATCCACGGAGAAATTGTAGTTGCAAAATTTTTCCCCAAAAAAGGGCCTAAAGGTTTATATTCCCAACTTTGTATATCTCTTGCTGACCAATCATTTAATAAGCAAAAACCAAAAATATAATCCTCAGAATCCTCAATATCAATTGTAGTACCCAATGGGTTTGACTTTCCAATAACCGAGGCAAATTCTAATTCAAAATCAACTTTCTCAGAGGTTCCAAAACCAACTTTATTATTTTTCAATAACTGACCCTTTGGACGAATTACATTAGTGCCTGAAACAATTATTGAGGACGATCTACCGTGATAGGCAATAGGCATATGGAGCCAGTTTTCAGTTAGAGGACTGTCTTCTCCCCGGAATAACTTCCCTACATTTTCCGCATGATGTTTACTGGAATAAAAATCTGTATAATCTCCAATTTTAAGTGGCAAGTGAAGAGAAACCGAATTGACATCGCAGAAATAAGCGTCAAATGTTTCTTTCCAGGAACTGTCGCGGCGAATCAACTCATTCTGAACAAAAATTCTCACACGGTTTGTTGTAACCTTTCCTAGGTTTATAAAATCATTTAAGTAATTCTTCTCGAACACATCCTCCAATGTAATCTCTTTTAAAAAACCCGAATCAAAAACTGCTTTTAAATCGAGGACATAATCCCCTACTCTTATCCCAACGCGCTTTTTTTTGCCTTTTGAAAAAATTCCAAAAGGTAAGTTGTAGATACTAAAATCAGAATTTGGCGATATATTTATCCAGGTTTTTATAATGTACCTCGTTTAGATTGTTCTAATTCAATTGCTTCAAATAGCGCCTTGAAATTACCTTTTCCAAAAGACTTAGCCCCTTTTCTTTGAATAATTTCATAAAAAACAGTTGGTCTAGGACCAACCGGCTTTGTGAAAATTTGAAGTAAATACCCCTCATCGTCACGATCGATTAATATTCTGAGTTTTTTCAAAGGCTCAAGTTCTTCATCGATTTCGCCTACTCTTTCCATGACCGTATCATAATATTCACTCGGAACGTGCAAAAACTCAACACCTCTATCTTTCAGTTGAGTTACCGTTTCAATGATGTTATCCGTAGCCATTGCAATATGCTGAACGCCCGGACCTTCATAAAAATTGAGATATTCCTCAATTTGAGAACTTTTTTTCCCCTCAGCAGGCTCATTAATTGGAAATTTTATTCGTCCATTATCATTGGACATAACTTTACTCATTAAGGCGGTATAATCTGTTGAAATATCCTTATCATCAAAGGATACCAGTTGCGAAAATCCCATTACCTCCCGATAAAATTTTGCCCATATATTCATTTCGTTCCAGCCAACATTACCCACCATATGATCTACAAATTTTAACCCTACCTGCTTAGGAGAGTAACTGCATTTCCATTTTTTATAACCCGGTAAAAATACACCACGATAATCTGAACGATTGATAAAGTAATGAACCGTATCTCCGTAAGATTTTATGCCACTCACTTCTAAAGTTCCATTTTCGTCTTTATATTTTTTGTAGCTGTGCGCGCACTCGGCACCTCTTGTAACTGTTTGCTCAAGAGCATTCTTTGAATCATCCACTAAAAGAGCAATAACTTTAACCCCATCTCCATGTTTATCAATATGTTTTCCGATTTCCAAACCTCCCTTTAATGGGGATGTAAACACCAATCTGATTTTATCCTGTTGAACAACATAGGATTGAAACTCGTTATTCCCTGTGGATAAACCAGAATAAGCCAAAGGTTGAAAACCGAAGGAACTTTGATAATACCTAGCTGCCTGCAATGAATTGCTTACATAAAATTCAATATAATCTGTCCCATATAAGGGTAAAAAATCTTCCTTATTCATATCTGCTATGTTAACCACGATTTATGGTAATTTTTATCTTCAATTTTTACAGCTTGTTTTGTAATTTTTAAAGGATTAAATGAATCAACCATTACAGCTAACTCATCCGTTTTATGTTGACCAATACTTTTTTCTACTGTTCCAGGATGAGGTCCATGAGGAATACCTGATGGATGTAATGTCATATCTCCACACTCAATACTATCTCTGCTCATAAAATCACCTTCAACGTAATACAACACCTCGTCTGAATCAATATTACTGTGATTATAGGGAGCAGGTATCGACTGTGGATGATAATCAAATAATCTCGGACAAAATGAACACACTACAAAGTTATTTCCCTCAAAAATTTGATGCACTGGAGGAGGTTGATGAATCTTTCCTGTGATGGGTTCGAAATTATGAATGGAAACAGCATACGGATAACAGTAACCGTCCCATCCAACTACATCAAATGGATGACTGGCATAAACAACCTCATGAATTTTATTGTTTTTATTCACATGTAATTTAAAAAGTCCTTTTTCATCGTAAAATTTCAAACTATTAGGCAGCTTAATGTCTCTTTCAGAAAGTGGAGCCCCCTCTAAAAACTGACCTTTTTTACTCAAATACCTCCTTGGAAAGGATATTGGACTATTTGATTCCAGATATAACGTTTTATTTTTTTTTGAAAAAAACTCAATTTGATAAATAATTCCTCTTGGAATAACCAGGTAGTCTCCCTCACAAAAACTCACTTCACCAATAAAAGTTTTCAAAAGTCCGTTACCATGATGTATAAAAATCAATTCATCGAAAGACGCATTTTTATAATAAATCTCACCCGAAGATTCTTTAGGGTTTGATATTCCGAGTGTTAAGTCATTATTAAATAATAAAGGAACCTTACCTTCATTATACATTAAATTAGTGGGGATTTTATTTGCCTTAATTTTTCGAGATGTGATATTCTCATGACAAAAAGCTTCAGGAGAAACATCTTTTATAAAATTTACTTCTTTAACTTGAGTAGGTGGATGAATATGATATATCAAAGAAGAGTCGCTGGAAAATCCTTCACAACCGAATAACTCTTCATGATATAAGGATCCGTCTTCCTTTCGGAACTGAATGTGTCTTTTTGGTGGTATTTTCCCGAGTTTATAATACATGTTTACAAAATCTTTTTTATCGCAATCGCAATCGCCTTTTCACTTATTTTTGTGACTTCCTCATCTACTTCAAATACCTTTTTCAATGAATTATATATTGTTTTTGAAACATCATCAAAAATTGCTTTTGAAGAAATTTCATTGTCATCCTGCATACAATAGCCAAAAGTTCTTGCCATTCCACAATTGGCAATAAAATCAGGAATAACAGATATCGTTTTATCTGCATACTCCATAATTTCTCCATACAATATTTCCTCATTATCGAAGGGAACGTTTGCACCTGATGCAATCAACTCACACCCATTTAAAATCAAACTGTCCAAATTAGATTTAGTTACTAATCGGGAACCTGCACAAGGTAAAAAGACATCTGATTCTTGATTCCAGAAATCTACTTCATTAGAAAAACTTTTATTATTACTATGTAATACATTATTTTCCTTTGTTAAAAACATTTTTTTTATCTCTTCAGTGGTAAAGCCGCTATCAGAAACTACAAACCCTTCCTTGTCCATAATTCCTTTAATTACAAATCCTGCTTTGGAAAGAAAAAACCCCGCTGAAGAACCAACATTTCCCCATCCCTGAATTAAAACTCTCTTACCTTTTTGTAATCCACCTCTCCAAATAGAATAATAGTGAATAACCGACTCTGCAACACCATAGCCTGTAATCATATCTGAAACAGAATACTTTTTGCTGACATCCGGACTAAAATCAGAATTTGCGATAATCATTGGAACGCCCATTCGTAGCTGCCCTATTTTCGAGATTTTCTGAGATTTATTCGGATTAAAATGCCCTTCAACAATACCCTCTTGTGGATGCCATAACCCAAAACTTTCAGTAAGCGGAACAACATCTCTAGCTTCACTTATATTCATGTCTCCTCCCGTACCGTAATAGGATTTTAAAAGTGGACTTACCGCCTTAAACCAGCGCTTCAAAACTTCCTCTTTACGCACGTCCTTAGGGTCAAAATCAATCCCTGATTTTGCACCACCAATTTGAGGACCACTTACCGTAAACTTAACTTCCATTGTTTTAGCCAAAGATTTTACCTCATGTAATGTAAGTCCCTTTCTCATTCGAGTACCTCCACCCGAAGCACCTCCTCTTAAAGAATTTATAACCATCCAACCTTTAGCATTTGTCTCAGAATCGTTCCATTCGAAAATTATTTCGGGAGAAGTTGATTCATACTTTGTTATTAACTCTTTGATTTCTGACACATTTTAAATACGGCAGAAATATTGAAACAGATACATTAATGAAACCAAATGCTTTTGAACCTTTACTATAAGAGCCTCGTTAGATAAAATAGTTCTAATTGATTTTATCAAACAAAAATTTAAAGTTCTGATTGATGAAGCAAGAGATGTCAAAATACACAGAAAACGATTTAAAAACATGGAATTACCTGTTTGAACATCAGTACTCAAACATTCACGATAAAGTTTGTTGGGAATACCTGGATTGCCTTCAACAACTTTCAGAAGCCTTAAACCCTCATGAAATTCCTGATTTTGAAAAACTCAATTCTCTTTTGTACTTAAAGACAGGATGGACAATTCACATAGTGCCCGGATTAATAGAAGCGACTGATTTTTTCAACCACTTAAAACACAAAAGATTTTGTTCTTCCACATGGTTAAGATCAGAGGATGAATTACACTATATCGAGGAGCCCGACATGTTTCATGATATATTTGGACACATACCTCTTTTCATGAATCAGGATTATGCTGATTTTGCTCAAAGAATAGGGGATTTAGCAATAAAGTGGAGAGAAGACGAACATAAAATCTCACAAATTCAAAGACTATATTGGTTCACTATCGAGTTTGGCGTAATTCGTCGCAAAGGAAAAATTAAGAGTTACGGCGCAGGTATTATTTCATCAATTCAAGAAGTAAACAAAGTAAACAATCGAATAGGCGATTTTAATAAATACGACATAAACGAAATCTTAAATCGTCCTTTTAACATCGATACCGTTCAACCTGCTTACTATGTAATTGAATCTTTCTCAGAGCTTTATAAGTCTTTAAATAAAGTTGAACGTCTTTTCTCAAAGGCCGCATAATTCAAATTTCAATTGTTTTTACCCCCAAACAAAAAAGAACATAACACACTAATATTTAACGAGTTATAACAACTTTTTAAAGAAAATAATTGACAATTTATTGTCTTTTCATTATATATAATAGATAACCTTTTATAAAATTCCTTTAATGGATAACGATGTTAACAACCAGTCTAATAATAGTCTACAGGGGCACGTTCAGGACGTGATTTCTGGGAAAAGAAGGTTTGAAAACATCTATCAATCACTTACAAGGTTGATTCTGGGTTCACCAGATAACTTAAAAAAAGTAAACATTAACGGTAAATCAACTTTTGATTTCTTAGTATTCAGAAATGGCAAAAGACATATTGTTGGAATGCACGATGAACTAAATAGTTTCGTGTCTTATATAAAAGATGCAGCAGAGAACGGATCCTCAAAGGAAATGTCGTTTGTCTTAATTGGTGAACCGGGAAATGGAAAAACTTTTTTCGTTGACTATTTGAGCTCAATGTATCGAAATTTCATATCTCAACCGGATAATAATCGTTTCACTTTCCAATTTAAAAACCTAATAGATCTTGGAACATATGGTCAGCTCAACAGAGCAGAATCTCAAACTTTTGAAGATCCCATGATATTGGCAATGAATTTATTCGATACAAAAAATGAAAATATTGAATTCATTAAAAAGCTCGGTGCAACGGATAAACAAATTGATAAATTTTACGAAAACTACAGGCCCCTTGGGGCATGTAGCGACTATATTCTTCAAGAATTAAAGGAACACACTGACTATGATTTTGAAAAATTACTTTCAAATCATATTGAAGTTGTTAAAATCCCTATAAGCGAATCAAGAGGAACCCTAACAGGAAAATATGCGGCAAAAGATAAAATAACATCTTCTGCAGTTGACTTATTGGGTGAAGAATCAATTTCGAGACTATTACACATAACGGACACAAATAATCCTTACAGATTTGACTTGAGAAGAGGTGCTTTAGCAAGAGTAGCTGGGGGGGGAATTCATTTTGCGGATGAAATATTTAAAAACAAAAAAGATTTAGTACAAGTTTACTTAGGTGTCATTCAAAACAGGACCATAGAAATGGAAGGTTTTAAATGGCCTTTGGACACATTAATCGTAGCCACAAGTAATAACGCGGAGTTCAGCCGTTTTTTAGCGGAAAAGGAGGAGGCTCCAATTGTTGACCGATGTAGAATAACGTACATGTCGCACAACACCAACTACATTTTTCAACAAAAATTAACGGACTACGCTTTAGGAAATAAAAACAAAACAAACTTCCTAAATGAGAAAATGCATGTTGATCCAAATCTTAACTATGCAATATCGACTGCTGTAACGTTATCAAGAATGCCTAAATCCAACAAATTAAATCCTGTTGAGATGATGAAATTAGCCGCAGGTGAAACAGCGGGAGAAAAAAGCATAAAAACTCTGAGCGAAGTCATCAATGAGCTAAACAAAGATCCTGATATAACAAATCGATTTGGTCAAAAAGGCTTAGGACACAGAAATCTTGGAAGAGCCTTACAGGTTTTACTGGAAAGATCTGAAACGCAAGAGGGTAAATGTATGTATGCGGGAGATGTTTTTATTGCCCTTGAAAGTGTCATTTTAGACTATGTAACAGTACCCGAAGACCGAACAAAATTCCTAAACGATTTAAAAATTGCCAGAGGTCTTCATCGAAAAAATATAATGACTACAATTTTCAATGCCTATATGGACGAACCCCATGCTATTGAAAAAGATGTAATTAATTATGTAAATATGGTTATTGGTATTGATGCGAAAAATTTAGGTCCCGATAAAATATGGACCTATCAAGACCCTCAAACGGGGAAACTAATACCTCTTAAAATTGATGAAGCTTTTATTGATAGTGTTGAATCAAGGTTGGGGTTAGGTAATAAAGAGCAAAAACAAAGCTTTAGAACGACTATTTCAAAAATATACGGTCAAAAAATCGTGAAAGATCCAAATTATAATTTCATGGACAATAACGATTTAGTAAAAGCAGTAACTGAAGTCAGGTTAAAATCTGACATTGCGGGGGCAGGAAGTTTAGTAGGAGCTCTCTCAAACAGAACAAACGAAGAAAACCAAAAATTATACAACAGGGTTTTAAACACCATGAGCAATAAACTTGGTTATTGCAAAACGTGTGCATTAAAAACAATAGAATATTTCTGTACGCACGATGATGAAAATTAAACCCAACAATGAAGAAAGGTCGCAAAAAAAATATCGATCGCTTAGATGGAGAAAAATCCTATTTAAGAATAGAAGAATTATTTCTAAATAACTCTTCGGAATCTTCCTACGTTTCTTTGCAAACTCTTGATGAATTAATGGCTCGGGATAATCAGCGTGAAGAGGACGGATTTGAACGAAAAATAAAATTGGGAAAAGTCATTAGACCCAGCAAAAACGGATCGGATGAAATAGTTATCGTACCGAGTACAATTGAAACCAAATTTTATCACGACAGCTCTTCAAGCAATGATGAAGAGCAATATGGAGGAACCGGAACAGAGGAAGAAGGAACGGTTATAGGTGAGCAAAAAAATCAACCTCAAAATCAGGAAGGAGAAGGACAGGGGCCAGGTGATGGAGCGGAAAAAGGTCATGACCTGAATTCGGATGCCTATAACCTTGGAAAGGTACTTACAGAGTATTTTAACCTACCCAGATTGAAGAAAAAAGGAATGAAAAAAAGTTTGTCACAATACAATTACGAATTGACTGACTTGAACAGAGGTTTTGGACAACTGATTGACAAAAAACAAACACTGAAAAGAATCATAAAAACCAATATTTTACTCAACAATATTCCCGATAAAACAGCTCCTGATTTAACAAAATTAATTCACTCTCCTCAAGACACTGTTTATAAGATCCTATCAAAGGAAATAAGCTACGAAACGGAAGCTCTTGTTTTTTTTGTTAGGGATTATTCTGGTTCCATGCAGGGGGCTCCCTCAGAGGCAGTCTTAACCCAACATCTTTTCTTATACAGTTGGCTTATGTTTCATTACAACAAAAGAGTAAAAACACGATTTATCCTTCACGATACAGAAGCCATCGAAGTAGATGACTTCAACACATATTATCGATCCAACGTAGCAGGTGGAACAAAGATATTTCCAGCATTTGAATTGGTTAATAATACAATCGAAAATGAACAACTTCACCTAACCAAAAACATTTACGTTTTTTATGGATCAGACGGAGATGATTGGAAAGACAATAAAAACAGTTTAGTTGGAGAAATCAAAAAACTATCCAAATACGCTAATCGTATTGGGATATTTGTTGCAAGAAACTCAGGAAACGACAACCTTACCAGTCTTGAGAGCACAATTGAAGAATCAAACATATTAAGTGAACTTCACGACACATTAAAAATCTCACAGATAAACTCAAGAGATTTTACTGAAAATCAAATCATCGAATCTATAAAGCTCTTTCTTGCCGTATGAAATTAGTAAGTCAACATACTAAAAACATTATGGAAGGCTGTAAAGAAAGAGCCCGAGAAGTAGGTTTAAAATTTGACCAGGAAAGCCTGGAATATATTGTCACCAATTCCGACTTAATTGAGCTTCAGCCGAAAATCATGATACCCACTATGTATGATTTTTGGGTAAACGACATCGAAATAATACAAGGGAAAGAGAAATATAAAGTTTTCCCGCATAACCCCTATGAAACTGTCATAAATTCTCGACCTGCAATTTCTTTTTATAACGATAACAATCCAGATTGGTTGAATGTTATGATATTTTACCATGTTTTAGCACACATTGATTTTTTTCAAAATAATCAGCTTTTTTCAAATACCTGGAATGAAGATTTTGTGGGAAAAGCATTAGCTGATAAAAGACAAATTGCATTTTTAAGAACAAAGCACGGAAGGTGGGTAGATTATGTTATCGAATTTTCAAGAAGCATTGATAATTTAGTTGGTTTTTTTCCTGCTCTGCATCAAAAAATAGCTCCCGCCATAGGAGCCGATATGGCGGGATATTATTTCAACATATTTTGTCAGGAAAAGCTGAAATTAAATGAACACATCGTATTCAAACAGATTGAACAGTACAACAAGCTAATTAATAATAATCCTCAAGTAGGAAAAGTATTGTTTTTTAATGATGTCATTAAAAAACACCCTGAGTTTGAGGTAGAGTTTAAAAAACATACTCAAAACAATCAGTCCAATAAAAAGGATATTGTCGAATTTATTCGAGATCACTCTCCTTTTTTAAACAAGGATGAAAACAAATGGATGAAGACAATTGTAAACATCATACGAGAATCTTCCGTTTACTTCAGCCCTCAAATCAGAACAAAAATAATAAATGAAGGGTGGGCCTCTTTTTGGCACGACAAATTGTTCAGAATGGACGATCGAATAAAAGGAAATGAAATTCAGTATGCTAAAATAAATGCATCTGTTACATCTATTAATAGAGTAGGTCATAATCCATATGCTATTGGTTTACGTTTAATACAAGAAGTTGAAGAGTTGGGGAATCGAGGAATGTTGAGTTATGAGTTTGAAAAAATCACAAACATTGAGCAAAGAAATCTTTTCGACACCAAGATGAGTAAAGGTTTAGATGCCATATTTCATCTTAGAAAACATTTTTCAGACTTCACTTTAATTAATGCTTTTGTGAGTCAAGATTTTGTATCCAAACACAACCTTATGGTGATTGGCAAACGACAAAATGAAGAAAGAAAGACAACAGAGTATTACGTTAAAAGTAAAAAGGCAGAAGATTACAAAAAAATGCTTCTCGACAACCTTTACCATCCACCATTTATTACTGTTGACGAGGTAAAAACAAACGACAAATGTTTATGCCTTAATCATAAGTTCGAGGGAAAACAGTTGTTGAAAAGTCATATAAAAAGTACTATGATGGGAATTTCTTTTTTATGGGGAGGAAATGTAGAACTAATTACTCAAGAAATAAAATTAAACAAATCAGATGGAACAAAATGGAATAAAAAAGTAATATATACCTACAAAAATAAAAAACTCACGAAAGAAGAACTTTAATGAGCGAACCACTCGAAAATAATAACTCAGAAAGCCTGTATGATGCACTGGAAAAACTCAGTGAACATCTTATAGAAATGGAGAGAAGAAAACCAATAAGTTTTTCAAAATTCCTTGAGCTCTCTGTATTGGACCCTTATGGTATATACAGGGACATTTTTCAAGTGTTTTATGATATGGTGCATTTTTATGTGAAGGAACGAAAGGAAAAAAGTAAAAATTTATTCACGGAATCTTATTTTAAAAACTATGACTTTTTTAGGCTCTTACAAGAGGGCTGCGACAATCCATTTTTTGCCGATCGACTTTTCGCCAATCGATTTATAAATTTGGTTAATGGTTTTAAAGATGGAACGCGAACCAATCAAATCGTACTTTTTGAAGGTCCCCCGGGAAGTGGAAAAAGTACTTTTTTAAATAATCTCCTTCAAAAACTAGAAGAATATACTCAAACGAGTAACGGATCTATGTATTCCATATATTGGAAAATTGATATTGAAAAATTGGGGGGCGTTTCCGGTGCTCAAGAAATAATTAATGTTGTTGAAAAAGACGAGAATCACAAGTTGAAATTATCAGAAGAAAGATATTTAGAATTTTCATGTCCGAGTCATGACCATCCAATTTTATTAATTCCTAAAGAGTATCGAAAAACGTTTATGAATAACCTGATTAAAGATAATAAATTTAAAAATCAGCTTTTTCATGAAAAACAATTTGAATGGATTTTTAATGAGGTGCCTTGCAGTATCTGCAAGTCTGTTTACACTTCTCTTTTAGACAAACTGGAAAATGCAGAAGCAGTTTACAGTATGGTTAATGCTCGAAAAATGAGATTCAATCGCCAATTTGGTGATGGAATTAGTCTCTTCAATCCTGGAGATCAAATTTACCAAAAAGCAATCTCCAATAAATCTTTAGAACAAAAAATCAACAACCTTTTCAAAACCGAACACATAGAATTCATTTATTCTATTTTGGCAAAAACCAATAATGGTGTTTTCGCTCTAATGGATATAAAAGAAGAAAACATTAAACGGCTCATTCAGCTTCATGGGATAATAAGTGATGGTATCCACAAAGTAGGACTAATTGAAGAAAGTATTAAATCCTTATTTGTTGGTTTAGTAAACCCAGGTGACAAGGTCCATTACTCAGACATACCATCCTTCAACGATCGAGTTATTGAAGTAAAAATCCCTTATGTTCTGGACTACAATATTGAAGTTTCAATATATAAAAATCAATTTGGCGACGCTATTGAGAACTTATTTTTACCAAGTGTACTAAGCAATTTTGCAAAAACAATTATCAGTTCGAGATTGAATGGTGAGTCAAAAACAATAAAAAGCTGGCTGAAAAAACCAAACGACTACAAAAATTACGTCGACAATAATTTTCATTTATTAAAAATGGAATTATACACCGGTAAAATTCCATTTTGGCTAAAGGAAACTGACGTAAAATCGTTCGATTCAAGCATCAAAAGAGGGCTTCTAAGAGAATCCGATACAGAAGGAAATTCCGGCTTCACAGGTAGGCAAAGCATTAATATTTTTAGAAATTTTTTAACTCAGCACAAAAAACCAAACCACTTTATTACAATGACAGAAGTAGAAGCTTTTTTTCTAAAAAATAAAACAAAGCTTTTCAAAGACTTCATTACAAAAGATTTCATTACTTTCATGAGAAGGATGTACGATTATAACTTGTTACAGGAAATCAAGGAATGCATCTACTATTATAATAAATCTCAAATATCAAAAGACATACTCAATTACATCTATGCCTTGAATTTTGATCAAGGAGAAGAAATTGTGAACCCCTACACAAAAGATTACATCACAGTAGACGATAATTTTTTAAACTTATTTGAATCTATAGTTTTGACGCCAGACGCTGATGATGTTAATAGTTTTAGAAAAGATGTCCAAACAACTTATATTTCTCAAACCCTAGCTCAGGAAATTAAAATTGAAGGTTTTGATATTAAAGAAACTGCACTTTATAAAAAAATACTCGATAAGTATACACGCAGTTTAAAGAAAAATGCACTTACTCCATTTGTTGAGAATGAAAATTTCAGAAGGGCACTTCTGGACTATGACTCCAACGCATTCTCCAAATACGATGCACGATTGAAAAAAGGCATTAAACATTTGGTAAAGAACTTGATAAAAAAATACGGATATACCAAAGAAGGAGCTATTCAAGTCATTATTTACATGATTGACAATAAACTCTATTTGAAAAACTAAAAATATAATGATTTGACTTTAAACCCTTTAGGTACTGAATATTCCAAAGCAGGAAATGGAAGTTTTACAATCATCATAGCGTCCAAAACCATTCGAATCAACTTATACTTAGTAGGTATTTTAGTCCAGTCAATATCAAAAGAAAAATAATATTGGCGATAACGCTGATAGGATGAAAAGCTAACTGAATTTTCAAACTCACCGAACATATTTTCACCACTGTAACCTACAGCAAAGTTGACCCAATCCGGGATTTTTTTATCCCTAACAACCCTGTTAAGGTTGGCACTTAACCAATACGTGTGTCCATTATAATCATAAAAAAAACTTTCAAATTGATTTTCCCCTAAATACCACGGTTTTAGATCCGCCATTTTGGAACGCTGATAGCTCATTTTTAGTTTTACAATTTGATCACTGTATGCCAGTTCCTGCCCGACCAATAGTGCAGATCCTGCAGTATTTGCCCACATGTCGCCCCAGGAAAACCCCCAACCCTCGTACAAACCATCAAAAACCTCAATTGGAGCCTGCAGGAAAAAACCTAATGGACCACCGTAAATTAAAGCCTTTTTCTTTTTCACCCCTGCTCTTCTCAGACCATAATATCCTGTAAAACTTTCTTTGTAAGCCGTTAATGCATGTCCCCACTTATCCATCTGAAGCCATCCCTTATTATCATTATAATAGTGAAAAGGAACCCTTTCTTTATCGGCATACCAGATGTATTGTAAATAACTTAATCCTCCAATATAAAAAGCACTCTCAACAGCAATTAAAGTATTTACCTTTTTCCAATTAATCGAATCGGGGAATTGCTGGATTTGAGATTTAACTCCAATCGGAAATAAAAAAACAAGAAGAAAAATAAGCTTAAGCTTTTTCACATTTAATTATTAAATAATGAAAGTAACTAAAATCATTCTCCAAGTAATGTATAAATAATTTTAAGACTTTTTAACAATTTTTGAAAGTTACCTTCTTATTGTTTTGACATTACAAAAGAAAAAACATGAAAAAGTTAATCCCTTATTTGACGTTAATCACAACATTATTCACAGGAACATTGGGCGCATCCAATCAATTTGATGAATATGAAAAAGTACACATTCATCAACTTAAAACCAAACAACCCAACACCATAAAACTGAAGATGAATTACGCTGGTAATACATTCGTATCCAAATCCAACATGAACGCTCTTCAAAATAACGAAATACTACAAGTTGACTTGGTGTATACAAGTTTTAAAAGAGACGCTAATTTTGATCAATTGGCATTGAATAAAAAGCGCATTACTCAACTAAAAAAAGAGCACTCT
>MDTD01094579.1_pt1 | contig 16652 bp, 17 predicted proteins | sample 811221 | NCBI WGS metagenome assembly MDTD01 (sample SAMN05326646, study PRJNA326480) | marine metagenome | isolation source: seawater | place: Pacific Ocean: South West | collected 2011 | reverse complement strand
TAGCCGAGAAAGAGCCCACACTTAAAGCGCGTTTTATCGATGGCGAAATTCAGCTGCGAACAGAGCCCCACAATAAATAAGCGATCCTAAACTACAATATACGAGAATCACTTGATAGTAACATTTGTCATAATCATGTATTATGCTTAAATGCCTGCATCCAACAGTAGATTAAGCCTAGGCTTCGAGTCAGACTTCGGAGGCTTCCGAGTTGAGCCGAACCCAGAGACAGAAAACATTTACAACCTCAGCTACTACACGACGAGTAACGAACAGATCGAGCTAGAAAAATACTGCTCGATCAGCGACGCCGTTTCTGCCGTCGCACAACAGCAGACTGGCTGTGCTGCATGGGACCAACTACCCCCCGAACAAGTGCCACCACGGGTCCACAATCTGGCAAGTTGGAATTTTTCACAAAAAGAAGGAACATTCCCCCGCGCCGCATGTTCCCAATAAGCATAGATATTTTTTCATTGAGTTAGTTAGGGGTTATTAGGTTAGTGAAAGGCTCGCTTCCGAGAAATTGGAGGCGGGCCTTATTCATATTTAGACAGCGCAAAAGCACCACCTCGCATAAGAATAGACTTTGCCTACGAGTTAAAAGCTGCAAACTAAAAGTCCCCGATTACTATGAGCGATGATTCTAAAGACAGCCCGCCCGCCAAGCTGACGCTCTCGCGCGACCTAAAGACAAAAGTTTCTAAATCTCAAGCAGACACCGGAGCTAATTCAAATACGGCCAAAGCGCTTCCAGCGATGAAGCTGAGGCGCATGTCTGACATAGCACAGACAACTGATACAGCAAATGCTGGCACTGGATCAACAGACACAAGGATCGTGCCGCCCACAAAGCCCGAGCCAAGTCCTGCGGCCGAACCACCGCAACCCGCCAAAGCCAAATTCGACCCAAAAAATCCTTTCGGTGGCAAAACTGCGAAAGCAGGTGTAATACAAAGCAACGAGATAAAAGATCCAGACAGTCCCACACCGACAAGACCAAGCCCTCCTCCACCACATACACGGTCTCAAAACCCAAGTTCCACGAAATCATCGGTATCTGCTGCGCATATAGAGGAGGTCATTCACTCTCTAGACAAAGAAAAAGCGCCTAAAACCCAAAGGAGCAGTATGCTGCCGAGTATCGTTATGATCCTGATACTGCTGCTGGTATTAGGCGGTGCTGGCTTCGGCTTATGGAAGGTTCTGCTAGTTTCGAACGACACGGAGAACAATTCAGGCTCCACAACAAACAGCACTGCCACCGCCTTACCAGCGAAGCCAAAGTCCAACACTCCCATACAAAAAGCGAAAGCGACGATCGCCAAAGTTCCAGAGACTGACTTGGCAGCGATCATAGGCGATCTTCCGCCTACGCCGGATCGCAACACAGCCAAACCAGCGAACATCCAGCAAAGCACGCCTTATGAAGTGCTGCCAGAGCAGCCCAGGCTCCCAGCGTCCAATCAATTGATCGAAGCCGACAAACAAGCAGCTTCAAGTTTTCTCTCGAACATTCATATTGGCGGAGTCCGGACAGGAGAGCGGCCCATCATTATTTTAGATGGCGAACGCTATCACGTAGACGACGTTGTGCACGTAGAAACTGATCTAAAATTCCATGGTTTACGCGACGGCCGGCTTGCGTTTCGGGACCGAAACGGAATCATATATCTTAAAAGCTTCTGATTGCACTCTCAGTAAAATCACTTACAAAGCTTACTAACTTATGAAATCAACACTCATTACACTCCTCGCAATCTGCGCCATGATCGTAACTGGCTGCACAACACCCGTAGCGATCGACCCTCAAACAGGGCAAGAGCAACTCGCCGAATACCGCGCCGGCTACCTCTATGCACCACTGGATGCACCGATTCGGACAATTTTCAAAACAGCCATTCGTGAAATCGACTCGATGGGCTATTTCCGCACAGGCGAACTGCACAAAGAAACCGCCATCAGCATCTACGCACGTAAAGTCGGCGACGAAAAAATCACCATTCGTATCCGCCAAACGGCCGAAGGTCAGGCAGAAATCCGCATTCGCGTGGGTAAGCTTGGCGACCTCGCAGAGTCACAAAGCATTTACGCACGTATCCGCGACTCACTATAACCGCGTCACCGAGCCCTCCTCTGCGAGACTGGCAGACCGCCCCTCCTCTCGGAGCGGCGGTTTTTCTTTTTGTCACAGATACCCAGAGTCAGCAACACAGCTATGAAAGAAACATTTACTATCATCGGAATCGGCAGTCCTATCGTCGATGCCATCGCCTTGGTTGAAGAGTCATTTATCGCACAAGTCGACGGTGATAAAGGCGGCATGGTGCTCGTCGACGCACCCACGATTTCGGGGCTCATAGAGCGCCTACCACAAGCCGCAACCGCCGCGCCGGGTGGCTCCGCGGGCAATACACTCTTTGCCCTCGCTCGCATGGGTGCAGCCACCCGTTTCTTGGGTAAGACTGGCAACTGTCCGCAAGGTCAATTTTACCGCGACCGCTTTGCCCAACTCGGCGGCGACAGCTCCCGCTTTAAAATTGGCCAAGTGCCCAATGGCCGCTGCCTCTCGCTGGTCACCCCCGATGGAGAGCGCACGATGCGCACCGATCTCGGCGCCGCCATGACACTCGCCCCTGAAGAGATTTCAGCAGCCGACTTTACAGGTTGCCAGCATGCACACATCGAAGGCTATTTACTCTTCAACGAAGCACTGATGCGCCGCGTGCTCGAGTCCGCCAAAGAGGCGGGCTGTAGCATCAGCCTCGATCTGGCGAGTTTTGAAGTCGTCAACGCCACAAAATGCATACTGCCCGAACTGTTGAAAGAATATGTCGATATCATCTTCGCGAACGAAGAAGAAGCTAGCGTCTACACGGGCATTAGCGACGACTACCCCGCAATGGCAATCCAGCTGGCCGAGTTGTGCGACATCGCCGCCGTCAAAGTCGGCGCCCACGGTTCCTACGTGGCCCATGCCGGCAAGGTGGATAAAATCGAGCCCATGCACGCCGCCAATGTCATCGACACCACCGGCGCCGGCGACCTCTGGGCAGCGGGCTTCCTCTACGGTTGGTCCCTCCAGCGCCCACTCACAGAATGTGCACACATTGGGTCTATTCTGGGTGCCGCCGTCGTACAAGAACAAGGCAGCGTCCTTCCCGAACATATCTGGCAAGATATACTCGCGAACATTTAAATTTATCTGTTTTCAAAATGACTACCGATCCAATCACAGAACTCGTCGTCGACATCGCCAAGCGCGCCCGTACCGCTTCGCTCGAACTCGCAGCACTCGACACGGAAACTAAGAACCGCTTTCTCAACGATCTGGCCGAACGTCTGGTCGCCGAAACTGACGCAATTCTAGCAGCCAATGCACAGGACCTAGAGAACGCCAAGAGCTCGGGTCTATCACAGCCCATGACTGAACGTCTTAGTTTTACCCCCGAGCGTATCAAAGCGATGGCCGAAGGCGTGCGCCAAGTCGCCCAACTACCCGACCCTGTTGGCATTGAGATTGAACGTCTCAGTCCGCCCAAAGGCTTTGATCTACGCAAAGTACGTGTGCCAATCGGTGTGATTGGCATCATTTACGAATCACGCCCCAATGTAACCATCGACTGCGCGATCTTATGTCTAAAGTCAGGTAACGCCTCCATCTTACGTGGTGGCAAGGAAGCCTTCCACAGTAACATGAAACTGGCTGAGATTATTCAAGCAACTCTGCGGGCCAATGACATCCACGAAGATGCGGTCCAATTCATCCCCACCACCGACCGTGCGGCGCTCAACGTGCTGCTCAAACAAGATGACACCATTCACTGCATCATTCCCCGCGGCGGAGAGAGCTTGATCCGTTTTACAGTCGAGAACAGCCGTATCCCCGTGATAAAGCACTACACCGGCGTCTGCTCTGTGTATATTGATGCCGCAGCCGATGCCGACATGGCCGAGAACATTTTGATCAATTCAAAATGCCAACGCCCCAGCGTGTGTAACTCTGCGGAAAACCTAATCGTGCACCAAGATGCTGCTGCGCAACTGCCTCGTTTGGCCAAAGCGCTGCATGACCATGGGGTAGAACTACGTGTCGACACCCACGCAAAAGCCTTGTTACAAGCCAGTGGCTTGCCTCTCGTCGATGCCAGCGCCGAAGACTTCGCGACCGAATATACCGACCTAATCATCTCCATTGCCATCGTGGCTGACATCAAGGCCGCCATCGAGTTGATCAATGCCAACAGCTCAGGTCACACCGAAAGCATCGTGACCGACGACGCGGCGGCGGCACAGAAATTCCTAACTGCAGTCGATTCCGCAGCCGTCTTTCATAATGCCTCCACTCGCTTCTCGGATGGCTTCGAATTCGGACTCGGCGCTGAGATCGGAATTTCCACCGACCGCTTACACGCGCGTGGCCCCATGGGTCTAAACGAGCTGTGCACCTATAAGTATATTATCAACGGCACTGGCGAAACCCGCTAATACAACGGCATGAAAAGCAGCAGTGGATACAGTACCCTCCTTCTACCAGGACAGCTCCGGCTCATTCTCGCGATCTCCCTAGTGCACATTGTGGTATGGTTCTCCTATTACAGTCAGCTTCCTGCGGGGCAATACCTCGGCACAGAAGCCCGCGACACATTAGAAGCCGCACAAGCACTCGCCATAGGTCTGCCCACGCAAGACTCCTCACATACTCTCTATACATACATACTCTCCTTCCTCGCACGTTTTTTCGAAAGCGATCAGAACTTAATTACCGCAGCTCGTGTTCTGAATGCCAGTGCACTCATTTTAACGACGGGGTATTGCGCCTCAGCAGCGGGGCGCTATTGGCGCCGTAATCGTACAGTCTGGATAGCGGGCTTACTTGTAGGCCTAAATCCGGTTTTAGTCTTTTGGGCAGGCCAAATCAGCCCCAGCCTACTCGCCACAGCTTGTATTAGCATCGCCCTCTGGCGTGCGCAGCGATGGCTGCGACGCCCCAAAATTCGCGATAGCATAGGCGTATCCATTTTTCTAACACTATCAGCCGCACTGGAAACTAGTCTACTACCTCTAACTTTGATATGGCCTGTGTTAGCCTATTTCTACCCGTATCGCAAACGTGTACAGCATTGCACGCTCGCCTGGCTACCCACCACTCTATTACTTGGACTCATTTTAGTCTCTAGCTGGCAGCTAGAAAGCCCGCTCCAATGGCATTTCAAGCAAATTGGCGTTGGTATTTATCAAGCGCTAGGAAACCTCGAAGGCTATGATGGTAAAAGCTTTGCACTCTACCGAGAACTGCACCTAATTCTACTCTTCAACCCGATTCACTGGGGGCTACTATTCATATTGGCAGGCATGGGGATGTATGCCCGCCTCAAGGATGGGCATCGCGGTGACTATATTCTACTAGCAATTAGCACACTCGCAATTTTCGCGATCAGCAGTGGGCTCAACGAAGCCGGCAGCCAAGCGCGCGCCACCATGATTCCACTACTCGCAATCTTTGCGTCTGGAGCCTCCATGCTGCCTAAAATCTGGCGAAAAGCCAGCACGCGCACACGACGTAAAATACAAGTTGGAGTCGTGTTACTCGCACTATTTGTATATGCGGGGCACTTCCTTCAAGAGCAATCTCAAACCTGGGAGCGCGATTACACTTATCTAGCCGAAGCCAATATACAACTGGGCAATAACGACCGCGCCACCACATGGGCAGAAAAAGCTCTCGAGCTCTCGCCTGCCAATCAGAAGATGCAGGAGGTGATCGCCATGGCCCAGTTCAATGATTGGGCTATGGGCACGCGCCAGCGCGGCCTGCTTATCGAAGACATCCAAGACTATTTAAAAAATAGCCAAGTTCAGGAAGCCACTGCCACGACGCAAACGATCTACGCCATATACAAGTATAAGCTGCGCGACCTAGAAGCTGCTGTAACGATTTGGGAACTTCAGCAGGAGAACAGTGCACTCGCCCGTCTATGCCTCTATTGGACCGGCCAGATACTCGAAGTTACGCCCGGGCAACTCAAGTCCCACACCGGGCAGCCCTACTACGATCTACTCAAAGCAGCCACCAAAGTCGACCGCAATGAGCTCGACTACGGCAAAACTGAAAAGCAACTCGATAACATTCTCGCCTTTGCCTACTAGGCCGCAGCTTAACGCAATTTAAGCGTCGCAAGACCCACCATCGCGAAAATCAGTGAGAGTATCCAAAAGCGAATCACTACCTTATTTTCGTGCCAGCCCTTGAGCTCAAAGTGGTGGTGAATAGGTGACATGCGAAAAATGCGTTTGCCACGCAGCTTGAAGGAGCCGACTTGCAAGATGACTGATCCCGCTTCAATCACAAAAATCCCGCCCACGATAATCAAGGTAAAGGGTTGATGCACCATGAATGCAATCACACCGATCAAGCCGCCCAACGCAAGTGAGCCGGTATCGCCCATAAATACCTCGGCCGGGTGACAATTGTACCAAAGAAAGGCGAGGCTCGCACCTAATAAAGCCGCACACACAACCGCCAACTCACCGACACCAGGAATGAAGCTGATGAAGAGGTAATCTGATATAATTGCATTCCCTGCCGCATAAGCCATGATAGCAAAGGCTAAAGCAACCGTCACTGTGCAACCGATCGCAAGGCCATCCACTCCATCGGTCAAATTGATCGCATTGCTAGAGCCAGCCAAGATAAGAAATAAAAAGGGTGCCAGCATGAAGATCGACATTTGAGAAATGACCACATCTTTATAGAACGGCGCCCAGAGCTCGCGCATCTTAGCCGCAGAGTCCGGCGAGCTCAACAAAAGCAGCAGTGCGATACCAGTCAGCACGGCCTGACCAAGTAATTTCCAACGGCCTGGCAGACCTTTGCTATTGGCCTTGGACACTTTCAAATAGTCATCCAAAAAACCAATCACTGTAAGACCAAGATAAATAATGAGCGCCGTATAGACATAGACATTGGGCTTGGCCCAGAGCACCGCGCTGGTGACCACCGAGATACAGATCATGAGGCCCCCCATAGTAGGCGTTTGCGCCTTACTCGCATGCAATTCAGCCAGCGCTCCGACTTCGTCCTTGCCGCGAAAAGCTTGCTTAGCTCGCAGCTCACGCAGCTTCATAAAAATCCACGGCCCGATTATAAAACCGATTCCCATCGCGGTGATACCGGCAAAAGCGGCTCGTAACGTCAGATAGCGAAAAAGACGCAACGGACCAAAGATATTTTCAAAATCGGCAAGATAAGAGAGCATTGTTTAGTATTAGGAATTAGGAATTAAGAATTAAGAAAAATTGAAAACTAGGAACTTGAAAACCGAGCGTGAGAAGACCAAGCCTGTGGTCTCAAGATGCCCCGCAGAACGCCAGTGAAACCTTGTAGCCTTTACGAATTGCAAATCTGAGGCGGCAGCAGCGTTTCCAATTGATAGCTGCGGCTGCCCTTGAGAAAGATGGCTCCGGCAAATGGAGCAACGCTGGATTTTATTTTTTCGATCTCCGTAACGCATTGCATTTGAGCCTCCGCCGTGCCTGCCGCCAATGCACCGGCTTGGTAAGCTTGCGTCAACGAATCGGGCCCAACGAAAACGATACGATCTTGTGGGCGCAGCTGCAGGATGCGCCCAATGCGTTGGTGCTGCTCCTCTGCGCTCGCACCCAATTCATTCATAGCGCCTAGAATATAGAAATGTGCGACCTTTGACGGCGCACTATGCTGAAATGCCTCCAATGCATCGGCCATTGAGGCAGGGTTGGCATTATAACAGTCGATATAGAAAATTTGTTCTCCGATACGCTCGATGCGGCCACGATTCCCCTGTGGACGCCAAGCCTCCATGCGCTCTTGAATGATAGATTCGGCGACGCCGAGTTGGCGAGCCGCCACGATGGCCAGCGCGGCATTGCTCGCAATACCACGACTCGCGCTAGCGATACGATAGCTACGACCTTCTAAATCCAGTTCCTGCGAACTCTCCAACCTACGAATCGAATATCGCACACTTTCGCGAGGCACGACCACAGGCTGATGCGCGCCCACTGGCAGCAGTGCTATCGCACGGCTGGCGAGTTGCGCGTAGGCAGGATATTCCAATGCCTCGGCAGGCAAAATGATCGGCGAATCAGGCACGGCGCATTGGGCTAATAAAGATTTTTCCGCGGCGACATGCTCCAAACTACCTAATAATTCAAGATGAGCAGGTCCAATATTAGTCAGCAAATTTAGGTCGGCTTGTATCATTTGCCCCAGCGCTTGCATTTCATCAGATTGATTGATCCCCGCCTCGATCACCGCGTAATCTTGCTGGCGGGCGTCGAGCCCGAAGAGCGTCATGGGCACACCAATACGGTTATTCCAATTCCCAGCGGTCGCGTGTGTGCGAGCCTCCCCCAATAGACAGCGCAACATCTCCTTCGTCGATGTTTTGCCACAACTTCCAGTCACCGCAACAACAGGGGACCTAAATTTCGACCGCCAGGCCGCAGCGATCGCCGCCAGCGCGCACAATGAATCGCTGACTTGTAGCTGCGGCAAAGCAATCGGCTTGGCGCTTTCCACGATTGCCGCGATTGCCCCCCCCTTCGCTGCCTGCTCAATAAAGTCGTGCCCATCGCGAGCACCGCCACTCAAAGCGACAAAACATTGCCCTGGCTGAATCTGACGCGCATCAAAGCAAAAACCCACGATGCCTTGCTGTGGCGCATTGAGCCAAGTGCCTCCCGACCATTCGGCCATTTTACGTGGTTCAAACGAAGGCATAACTCAGCAAAAATCCTTCATCCGGATCAAATCGCGTGCGACATGGCGATCATCAAAGGGAATCACAGTACCATCGAATTCTTGATACGTTTCATGGCCCTTGCCGGCGATCAGCACACAATCGCCAGTCTGCGCCAAATCCAGGGCCAACGAGATCGCATGCTTGCGATCGTTAACATAGTGCGCAGCTTCACTCCCTGCAGCCTCTCGCATATCGGCAAAGATTTGCTCAATCGACTCTGTGCGCGGATTGTCCGATGTCACAAAAACCTCATCTGCTCCGTCGAGTGCAGCCCGCAGCATGGGTGCCCGCTTACTACGATCACGATCCCCCCCGCAACCTAGAATAACAATTAGACGCCCCGAAGTAATCTCACGCAGCATAGAACAAGCATGCACTACAGCATCATCCGTGTGTGCATAATCCACTAAAACATTAAAGTCCTGCCCTTCGTCGATGCGCTCCATGCGGCCAGGCACTCCTGGAAAAGAGGCAACACGTTTCAAAATAGATTCGATCCCATGCCCCTTGGCACGCGCAATAGCCAATGCGGCTAATAGATTGCTAGCATTATAACGTCCGAGCAATGGCGATGTAACCCTTGCTTGCCCCTCTGGCCACGTCAGGCGAAACACCGTGCCATCAGGTAAAAGTGAAACTTCCTCGGCACGCACCAGCGCGTCCTCTGCCTCAATGCCGAAAGTCGTCACATCTACCCCTGCTGGTAACTCAGTCAATAAACGTCGGCCATAAGAGCAGTCTACGTTGATCACAGCGGCACGAGGGCAACGCCCCATTTCCCCGGTGAAGAGACGCTTTTTAACTTCGTAGTACGACTCCATCGATTTGTGATAGTCGATATGATCCTGCGTAAGATTCAAAAAAGCTGCCACATCCACTTCCACTCCGTAAGTACGCATCTGATCTACTCCATGTGAGCTGACTTCCATCACAGCTTCGCGACATCCATTTGCCACCATTTGCGAGAGCAAAGCATACACATCCACCGACTCTGGCGTAGTGCGAAAGGATGGTAAAGTGCGCTTACCAAGATCGTAACGGATCGTGCCCAACAGTCCGACCACATCTTGCCCACCGATCAAATGTTGCGTGAGCATTGAAACCGTAGTTTTGCCATTTGTTCCGGTGATACCCGTAATCCCCAACTTCGCATCTGGCGCATCATAAAACTGCCGCGAAATAAGCGAAAGCGCCTTGCGCACATCCACCACCTGCACGTAATCAATCGGAAAATGCTGCCCTAAGTCCTCTTCCGTAATGACCGCCACAGCCCCACGATCAACGGCTTCTTCCACGAACAAATTCCCATCGGTGCGCAAGCCTCCAATCGCAAAGAACAGCGCCCCAGGCACAACTCGACGACTATCGGTAATCAAGCTGGAAACCGGGCTATCTTCGCGCAGCTGGCGACGAACCACATCGATGCTTCGTAAGAGCTGACTTAATTTGGGATTCATAATCGAAAGTTGAAATCATGGAGCAAAGCTACTGGTAATCGAAGCGTCTGTGACAGCCGCCGAAACGAAGCAAAAAATATTCTACTAATTAGAAAATCGTCCCGTTTGATCATAAATTGAAGGTTCTAGATTTACAAAAGAGGCATCGGACCTCGCAGGACGAATTCCAAGATACGCAATACAAGCTTCAGCGATATTACGAAAAGCAGGTGCTGCCACCGAGCCTCCATAGCCCACACCACTGGACTGCGGATCATCCACTACGACCGTAATGACTAAGGCTGGATTTTTTGCAGGAAAGAAACCGCTAAATGAAGCCACGTGATGGCGGCGCGAATACTGGCCATTTATAATTTTCTGAGTCGTGCCAGTCTTGCCGGCCACATCATAATTCTCAATACTGGCGCGCCGCGCGGTGCCTTGATCGCCTACCACATCTGACAGCATAGCCGCTACCGTGTGCGCAACTTCTGTCGAGATGACACGACGTTTCGCCTTCGGCTTAAAGCGAACGACCTCTTGACCATTCTCGTCAAAAACACGCTTAGCCAGCATCGGCTCCATCAACACACCCTGATTGGCAATCACAGATGTTGCAGAATGTACCTGCATCGGCGTCGCACTCACGGCATGCCCCATTGGCATACGTGTGATCGTGAGCCCATCCCAATTGCGAGGCTCATGAAGTGTGCCCGTAATTTCTCCTCCGAGTGCACAACCAGTCGTTTCACCAAAGCCGAAACTCGCCGCGTAATCATAAAGCCGCTTCTCCCCGAGCAATAAACCCAAATGAGCCGCTCCTCGGTTGCTGGATTTCATTACAATATCATGCACAGATAAGCTGTCATATATATGGTGATCATCTGGCAACGAAAGTGTCCGCCCCTTATAGCTGACACGTTTGACACCTGTCTGAAAGACATCATCCGCATGCACCAAACCTTCGTTTAGAGCTGCAGCCGCTGGCACGATCTTAAATGTGGAGCCTGGTTCGAAGACATCTGTCAAGGCACGGTTACGTTGCGAACTGATCGGATATTTCTCCGTATTATAAAACTCGTTGGGGTCGTAGCTCGGATAGTTCGCCATCGCAAGCACAGCACCGGTTGCCGGCTGGCTAACAATGACACTGATCCCTTGAGGATCATACTCTTGCGCAAGGCGGGTAATTTCGGCCTCCACAATATGTTGTACCATTTGGTCGATGGTCAGCTCGACATTAAGCCCCTCGGTCGGCTCCACTTCACGCTCACGATATTGTGCCAGCTCGTGGCGCTTACCATCACGCTCAGTTTCACGCCAGCCATCTTGCCCACGCAAATAATAATCGAAGTAACGCTCAATCCCCGTCACTGGCGTCTCCTCCTTATTCACATAACCAAGCACATGAGCAGCCAACTGACCGGCAGGGTATGCACGCGAATGGCTTTGATTCCCATAAATAGCGCGGACACCAAGTGCTTGTACAGCATCATGTGTGGCTTCATCTACATCTTTGGCCAAAACGGCCCAACGAATGAGACGAATCTCCTTACTGTCAGCCGACACTTTCCGTGTCTTCTGAGCCAATTTCGCTTCAATCTCGTTCAGCGGGACGCCTAAGATACGAGCCAGCTCAGGCAACTTTTCCAAGTCAGTGTCACGGATCGACTGTGGATCGACTCCGATATTATAAGTCGTGCGCGTCGTCGCAAGTAGGTTGCCCCGTGTATCCACAATATTACCACGGCGCGCTTCCACAACTTTGACCATCTTACGATTGCCTTCAACAAACTCAAGCAACTCGGCTTGATCCCAGACGTGCAGATAGAATAAGCGCCCCAGCAAAACGCAGAAAGCACAAGCCACTGCTAGAGCGATCAGCGTAGATCGCCCACTGGATACGAAGGCCTTACTCATTGAAACAATATATGCAGGGTTAGTGATTAACGGGAGCTATCGAAATCTAGCAACGCGAGATCCATAGAAACTTCATAAGGCTGTGCCACCGCATAGGTACGCCCAGTCGCCAATTGTTGCTCTTGCACAAACACAACTTGATCCTCCACGGAAGGACGCAACACACCCGCGACTTTACTCTGTAGCACCACTGGTTGATGATAACTAGCAATCCGCTCATCCAAGTAACGTAACTTGCGAGAAGTCTCTGCCAACTGAGATTCAAGTTGCTTACTATTCTGAGCAGTACGCGAAATCTGTTGCTGCATCCACACGATCGCGAAGGCACTACCAAGCGTCACTACGACCATTGAAAAGATGAGTGCGATTACATGCTTACGAGCTTTAGGAGATAATTTTAACATAACTTGAACAACATTTAAGAGATTTTACGCACTGCGCGTAAACGCGCACTACGGCTGCGAGGATTATTGGAAATTTCGGCTTCGCTCGGACTAATAGGCCGAGTGGAAATCATTTTAGCGCGAACTTCGCGCTCATCTTGGGTGCGGCTATCGTGAGAGTGCTCAGGCCGTCCGGCCATTTTGCGACAAAATCGTTTAACGATGCGGTCTTCCAGTGAATGAAAACTAATCGCCGCGAGTACACCTCCGGGTAAGAGGCGATCGAACGCGGCTGGCAAACCGCGCTCGATCGCACTCAACTCATTATTTATCTCAACCCGAATACCTTGAAAAGTGCGTGTGGCCGGATGCACCGATTTGCGTCCACGAGGCGTGGGCCCCACTGCGTCGCTGATCAATGCCGCCAAAGATTGTGTGCGCTGCAAAGCGCCGGTACCGCGTGCATCCATGATCGCCTTAACCACGCGCCGCACGCGTGGCTCTTCACCATAATTACGCACAGCACGCACAAGTGCCTCCTCTTCGGCCGTTTCTAGAAATTCAGCAGCACTGATCCCCTCATTCGGGTTCATACGCATATCCACAGGTGCATCATAACGAAAAGAAAAACCGCGTTCCTGGGTGTCCAATTGAAAAGAAGACAGGCCGAAATCGAAGAGTATCCCGTGAAAACCACTTTCATCGAGATCGCCCAGATCACCGAAGTTAATATGGTGCAGGCGGAAACGATCTCCGAACTCCGCCTTTAAGGCCTCTGCACGTGGCAATGCTGCAGGGTCGCGGTCTAATGCCACGACAGTCACGTCGTCGGCCGCTTCTAACATCGCGCGGGTATGTCCCCCACCTCCAAAAGTTCCATCCAAGAGTTTAACGCCTGTACGTGGGGCAAGCAGTTCCAACGTCTCTTGAAGCAAGACGGGAACATGGCCACTCACGGTGGTGGGCGTTAAAGCATCATCGGAGGAAGAAGAGGAAGACATTGATTAAATTATGCGGTGTAGAAGATTGGTATGAAGTGGAAGACAGGCTGGAGCGCTTTACTCGGGCGATATTCTTGAAGGGACTCTGCATGTCTAGAGGGCGCATCGTTCAAATTAGAAACCGAAGTCTTTCGCGATATCGGCCAAGTCGTCACTAGCTTCATCCTCGGCCATTAATTGATCATACAGGGCTTCGTCGTAGATCATGAATTTAGACGCTTCCCCCAACAAGACGACCGATTTACTCAACCCGGCGTGCTTGATCAGCTTTTCGCTCAAATTAATGCGCCCCTGACGATCAAAGGAAAAGTTCTGTGCCATCGACATCACACGACGAATCGCGCGCTGGCCGTCCTTATTCCCCATACTGATTTGCGAGAAACGCTCGTAAAGCTGCTCGATCATACGAGGCGGATACACAGTCACCGACTTTTCTGTCAGACTCGGCAAAGCAAGAAAATTGTTCGCATCAGAATCAAGCTCAGGGCGCCACTGCGAAGGGATGGTGAGACGTCCTTTGTCGTCCACACTATGACGATATTCGCCAAAAAATTTCCCTGTGTTATTTGCGCTCATTCCTTCCGATTCAATCCATTTCACCCCATTTCGCCCCACTTTGCCCCACCAGTCAAGCTAGTTCTTGGGTATTTTCTCTTGAAAAATATTGCAAATAAGCGAGTTAAGTAACTTCGAACACCCCAAATAATCGATCCATCCATCCACCAGAAATTCGCATAAACGAACCAAGAATCGCGAAAATCGCCCCCTCACAAATCACTTTCAGCCAATAATCCCACAGCCACCTCAGAGAAAAACATTTTGAGCGACTGACAGAAATACACTTTACATATCATCATATCATCATAACTTGATGCGTTTATGCCAAAACTCTCTCTCCAGCAGCGCCTACAAACCGGGGCCCCACTCTTTTCAATTGAATTTTTCCCGCCCAAAACAGATGCGTCGGCCGAGCAACTGCTACGCACAGCTGAAGCCTTAAAGCTCTACTCCCCCGACTTCGCCTCCATCACCTATGGAGCGGGGGGCAGCACACGTAGTCGCACCTTGAAATACGCGCGCCATCTGCGTGAAGACTATGGCTATGAGGTCATGCCACACCTGACCTGCGTCGGCCACTCTCGTGACGAGCTACGCGGCATCATCGCTGAGTTTCGCGCGGCGGGGCTGGGGCAGATCATGGCCCTACGCGGAGATCCCCCAAAAGGGGAAAGCAACTTCCAGCCACACCCCGACGGCCTGCATTACGCCAACGAATTGGTCAGCCTGATCCATGAAAGCTACCCGGAGTGCACCGTCGGCGTCGCAGGCTACCCGGAAATACATCCCGAAGCGCCCTCCTCAGAGGACGACCTAAGCAACTTAAAGCGCAAAGTAGACAGCGGCGCCCACTTCGTAACTACGCAGCTCTTTTTTGACAACAACAAGTATTTCGACTTCGTCGATCGCGCACGGCAGGCCCAAATCGAGATCCCAATTTTGCCGGGACTGATGTGCATCACATCACGTGAGCAAGCACTTCGCTTCTGCGACATGTGCGGCACCACCATTCCCGCCGAGCTCGACGAACAACTCAGCGCTGCGGGCGATGACTCAGCCGCCGTGGAAGCGGTCGGCACCAATTGGGTCTTTCAACAAGCACGCGAGTTACTTGAACGCGGCGCCCCCGGCATCCACCTCTACATTCTTAATCGAAAAGGCCCTGCGGTCGAACTGATGGAGAAGCTGAAAGAAGCCGGTTTTTACCAAGGATAAAGCATGAAGCCCAAAGACATTCAATTGATCGGCAGCGAGCTTGCGGTCATCTGGGAAGATGGCAGCGAGAGCCACTATCCGGCGGAATTTCTGCGTAAACACTCTCCTAGTGCTCAAAACAAGGGCGAGGTCGACATATTGGGAAATCAATATGGAGGCGACGGCCCCAAAGAATTCCCAGGCGTCACGATTACCGGCTGGGATTTTCAGGGTAATTATGCCTTTCGCCCCATGTTTAGCGACGGACATGGCAGCGGTTTGTTTAGCTGGGAATACCTCAAAGAGCTGGAAAAGGAGTTACAGTAGGGTCACAAAAGTTACGGCAGCGCAACATCTCACTCGCGCCGCCTAATACCTTTGACTCCAATCACTTCCGAGCTCAATAGGGTCGAGCGATTTAACTTAAATCGCTATGAAAAAAACGACTCTTTCCTACAAAACGATCATCCTCTCGGACGTGCACTTGGGCACCGAAGATTGCAAGATCGACGAGGTCAACCACTTCCTCAAGCACACCCACTGCGAGAAACTGGTGCTCAACGGCGACATCATCGATGGCTGGAGCCTCGCCCGCCATGGCGGTTGGAACGAGAAGCACACACGCTTTATACGGCTGGTGCTTAAAAAACTAGAAAAACGCAATACCGAGGTCATTTACCTGCGCGGGAATCACGACGACATTCTAACACGCTTCCTGCCTCTTTTTTTTGGTAAACTTCGCATCGTCAACGAACACATTCACGAAGGAGCCAAAGGTAGCTATTTAGTCGTACACGGCGATGGCTTCGATGCCGTCACGATGAATCACAAGTGGCTCGCCATTCTGGGCGACATCGGCTACCAGAGCCTACTCAAACTGAACCGCGTGTATAACAAGTATCGCGCTTGGCGTGGCAAAGAATATTTCTCGCTCAGCAAGGCCATCAAAGCACGCGTAAAATCAGCCGTCAGCTTTGTAGGTAAATATGAGGAACAATTACAAAGCTTCGCGGAAAAACGCAACTGCGCTGGCATAATCTGCGGGCACATCCACACGCCCGACAATAAAATGATCGGCGACACACACTATCTAAACTCGGGCGATTGGGTGGAATCACTCACCGCGCTGGTTGAGTATGACGATGGGCGCTTCGAAATCATCGATTACAAAGAATTCTGCAGACGCTTGGATGAAAAGACCCGGCTCAAGGCCCTCCAGAAGCTAGATGCAGGCGAGATCGATCTCGCCCCCGTTGAAGAAGATGACCTAGAGCTCAATATGCCACTCCCCTTTGCCTCGTAACAGCGCGCCGACTCCTCCGGCGAGTCGCAATAATGGCTTATCGGCGGAGAAGCACACAGCGGGCTATTTTA
>MDTD01014443.1_pt1 | contig 16652 bp, 15 predicted proteins | sample 811221 | NCBI WGS metagenome assembly MDTD01 (sample SAMN05326646, study PRJNA326480) | marine metagenome | isolation source: seawater | place: Pacific Ocean: South West | collected 2011 | reverse complement strand
TTTACTCAAAATAGAACTGGTTGGGATGGAAGAAGATTTAAAATTTATAAATTAAGATCATTAAAAAAGCTATCTTTTGATAAAACATTACAAGTTACTAAAGATGATAAAAGACTTTTACAAATTGGCAAATTAATAAGAAGATATAGTATTGATGAACTTCCTCAATTTCTTAATGTATTAAATGGAGATATGTCAATAGTGGGTCCTAGACCACATATGGTCGAACACGATATTCATTATTCATCTTTATTTAATAATTTTCTAAAGAGACATAAATGCAATCCTGGTTTGACAGGCTGGGCTCAGGTGAATGGGCTAAGAGGAGCAACACCAAAACCTGAAGTGATGAAAAAAAGAATGGATTATGATTTGTGGTATTTAAATAATTGGACGATATGGCTTGATCTTTACATAATTTTAAAAACTTTTTATGCCCTGTTTAAATACAAAGGTGATTAGTTTATAAAAATCTATGAGTTTAAAAAAAGAATTACAATATTTGATTAGAAAAATTGGTATTGATATTCAAAGATATGGAATTTCCCAAAGTTCTGATTTCCGACTTAATCACTATCTAAATCTAAAAAAAATTGATTGTGTTTTAGATATTGGAGCAAATATTGGTCAATATGCACTAAATCTAAGAAAGATAGGTTACAAAGGTTTTATAATGAGTTTTGAGCCTCTTGCTGATGCTTTTAATACTTTACAAAAAAATTCGCAAAAAGATAAAAATTGGAAAGCTTACAATTTTGGATTGGGCGATAGAGAAACCAAACAAAAAATTAATATCTCAAAAAATTCATTTAGTAGTTCAATTTTAGATATGGAACAAGAGCATTTAAATGCAGATTTAGATTCTGAATTTATATCATCAGAGGAAATAATTGTTAAAAGAGTTGATAATTTGGAAAATGAAGAATTAGAGGGTTTTAAAAATATATTTCTTAAAATTGATACGCAAGGTTATGAGGACCGAATATTGAATGGAATTAACAAAATACAAAATAAAATTAAAGGTATTCAGGTAGAGATGAGTTTTTATTCAATGTATAAAAAACAAATTATCTTTGAGGAATTGTTAAGTAAAATAAATGAAATGAATTTCGAAATTTGGGATTTGACTAGAAACTTTTCGGATAAAAAAGGAAAAATTCTTCAAGCAAATGGAATTTTTTTTAAGAAAGAATAAAAATTTTATTATCAATTATTTATAAACTTTTAAAATGTAAATGTATTAGTTTTTATTGATATTCAATGATGAAAATAAACTATAAATCTCTTTATCACTATAATTTACAATTTTTTTTGAACTACATATGCCAAGTAATATCCAAAACGAGGCATTTAGAAAATTAAATGATGGAATATTTTCTATAGACATATAAGCAAAGTAACTTAGAGCTATAAGTGATAAATTCTGAGTATATTTATTATTAGAGTTTAAAGATTTTAGAGAAAAGTTAATTATTAAAAAAGAAATTAAAAAAAAATTTACAAATCCACCTTTTAATATAATCTGAATTATACCAACTTCTGCTATAGGTCTAATATAAAAATCACCTTCAACAAATGGATCTGAATATCTTAAATAATCAAAATAAGGACTATAATAATTACCTAAAGGTCCATCTCCAACTAAAAGGTTTGAAGTAGATTTTAAGTGATTAAATGTTTCCTTGTAAATAAATGATCTAGTATCCGTAGATATTGATGTATCAAAATATAAATTTAAATAATCAGAAATTAACATTAAATTATTTGGGAAATTATTTAATGTATCATAAAAGAAATAAAATGGAGTAAAAATAAAAATAATTTTTAAAATATTTTTAAATCCTGCAAGATTAAAATATATTACTATAAAAACTATAGCACTTATCAAAATCCTCACAATTCCTGATCTGTAGTTTTCTAAGAAAAAAGCTAATAAACCGAAAACGATACCTAGCAATATTATATTTTTTCTATTTTTATTACTGTATTGATATCCCGCCAATAAATAGAATGTAGGTAAAAAAAGAATATAGCAATAATTTAAATTGAAAAAAAAAGATATAGGGACCAACAAAATACCAATTTTAATTGATAGAATTGAAATTTTTTCAAACCAAAATAAACTATTTTTATAATGACCCCAAAAAATAAAAAGAAAAACAAAAAATGAGGGTATAAAAAAAGGATTTCCAAATGCAGAATAATAATAATTTGATGTGATAAGGTTGAAATTCTCCGCAGGTTCCCTTATTGCTTGAAAAATTCCAAAAAAAAATAATGTAAATATAATAAAGAACTCTAGTAAATTAAAGTTTTGAAGTTTTAGTTTATCAAAACTTAAGACTAAAAAAAAAATAGAAATATAAATATAAAATTTAAAAAAAAGTTCAAAATAAAAATTACTTATATTTGTTAAAAATAGAAAGCATTCAGCAAATATCAGCACAATCAATGAATAGTGATATTTTTTTAATATCTTTTCACTTTTAAAAATAGTTAAATAATTTTTCAATTTATGTATCTTTCATGAATACCAATGTCTTTATTTTCCCTATGGAAACCAATATTAAATTTTCTGCAGATGAGCCTATAAAACATTAAGGCATTCCCAATCAAAAAAACAAAAATTTTGCCAAAAATATTATATTTAAGTTTAAGATTAGAATATTTATTAATGATTTTGATCGCTTCGTAGATTCTTCTATCACTGAATTTTGTTGTTTTATTTTTACCGTGCCATCTAAAACAAGATATGAATTTATGCAATTTATTTACTTTAAAATTATTTTCAAAAATGTAGGCAAAAAATTCCTTATCCATAGTTAACTCAAGATCATTGTCGAATTCAAATCCTTTTTTTAATATTTTGCTTTTAAAAAAAAAAAGTAGTTGATGGAATAAAGCACATATATTTTGCTATCCATTTCGAAGGAGATGGCACAACGTTTTCTTTTATAACAATTTCGTTTTTATCAATCTCTAAATAATCACCATATAAACAATCGGAGTTTGTTTCCTTCATAAATTTTATTATTTGATCAAAGGCACCATCCAAATAAAAATCATCAGCATTTAACCAGCCAATTACTTCACCTGTAACCATTTTTAACGCTTTGTTCAGAGCATCACATTGACCTTTATCCTTCTCAGAAATCCATTTTAAGTGATCATATTTTTTTAAAACTTCTTGCGTGCCATCATTTGAATCACCATCAACAATTATATGCTCGAAATCAAAATATTTTTGATTTAAAACTGACTTTATATTTTTTTCTATATAATCTTTTTGATTATATGAAGGAGTTATTATTGATATTTTCATTTTGAAAATGTAATAAATTATTTATTATTTTAATATAAATTAATCTTTTTTCTTTTTCTTTTTTACTAATATATTTATTAATCTTTAAATCATTATTTAAAAAATATAATTTTTCAAATAAGTAAATTTTAAAATAAAAATTAATATCTTTTATATAAAATTCTTTAAACTTTTTTTTTATTAAAAAATTAAAAGAAAAAAAGATTAAGTTTGAGGATAATTTAGAAAAATAATATAATCTAAATTTCCTAATATTTGAAATTATTGGAAAAATTATCCAGTTAATAATATCATGCATATATGATCTTTGATTTTCAAAATAATCAAAATCTAATGTATAAAAATTCTTATCATCAACGATAGAATTATAATGAACAAAATCTCCATGAGAAAAATTTACGAAAAATTTTTCATTACAAACACTAAAATGTTTCTTTAATTTTTTTTCTACTTTTTTATAAGGATTAATTTTTTTTAAGTAATTTGTTAAATTTTTTTGTTTTATACCTAATTTGTACCTTTTAAAATTCAAAAAATTTTTAAGAGAGAAATAATTTAGTTTAGAAGGCCTCGCATCAATGTACTTTTGATAAATAGTTAAATTATTCCTTTTTAGTTTAGAAAAATATATCTTAGGTATTAAGTAATACCCTTTTTTTTTATTTATATTAAAGGCTTTTATTTCATTTAGACCACACTCTTTTGAGTAATTTTTGAAATACACTTTTTTTAAGTATTTAAAATTGTTTATTAGAACTATCTTTAAAACTTTATCATTATTAGATTTAATAATCTTTAATTCAGTTTCTTTTTTTTTTATGTATATATTTCCTAGTAATTTTGTTTTCATTAAATTTAATAGATATGATATTCCCTAATTTTTAATGATTATGAAAAAAATTCAATATAAATAAACGTAATATGATAATTCAAGAGATTTTAAAAGGTAAAAGAGATAAAACAATATTTAAAAATTTATTCTTTTCATCATTTTTTAAAGCTGGCAATCTTCTATTAGAATTTTTAATTATTTCTATTTTCATAAAAAACCTAGGACCAGAAATATTTGCCATTATTTTACTTTTATTTTCAATTCTAAACATTCTTACGCTCTTAGATCTTGGAATTCCTTATTCCTTTCAAAACTTGTTAACTATAAATAAAAAAAAAATACTTAAATCTAGTCATTTAATAACTAATGCATATTATAGTTTAATTTGTATCTCTATTTTAATTATAATAATATTTTTTATAATAAATAACTTTGTAAATTGGAATAATATTTTATCAGCTGATACATTAAATTATTATGAATTAATTTTTGTCCCTATAATATTTTTTACATCATTTTCTTTTACAATTTTTATTAAATTAATATCTTATATCTTTTTTGGTCTTCAAAAATCTTATTTCAAAGATTTATTAGATTTCATTTCTAAACTGTTAATTTTTGTTTTAGCTATTTTTTTTAGTTCAATTTATAAATTAGAAATTATAATTTCCTCAATAATATATTGTTATGTCCCAATATTAGTAATGCTAATATTTACAATCTGGTTTTTTAGTAAGTATGATTATAAATTTTTATCAATTAAAAAATTTAAACCACTTAAATATTTTAAAATTTTTAAATCGAGTTTAAGTTTTTTTATTCTTCAATTATCTGCCGCAGTAATGTTTTTTTGTGACAATATAATTATCTCAAAATTAATTAACACAACAGAAATTACAACTTATCAAGTTACGGGGAAATATTATTCTGTTGTATATATCTTTTTTGCTTTTTTATTAGTACCTTTGTGGGCATCGTATACAAATGCATATAGAGAAAAGGATTATAAATGGATAACTAAAATAGTACAATTTCAAGAGAAAATTATATTATTTTTGATATTTATTACTATTTTAATGTTTTATTTCTCAGAATTTTTTTTTAATATATGGCTGAAGAGTGAGATTGAGGTTGAAAATATCCTGTCCTATTGTTGGATATTTTTTGTTATCGCAAGATGCTACCAATCCCTTTTTGTTGTTTTTTTAAATGGCATAAACATTTTAAAAATAAACTTAATATTATCAATTTTTACAATATTTTTAAATATTCCATTATCAATATATTTAATTAAATATTTAAACTATAATTCAGCAGGTGCAATCTTAGCTAGCGGAATTTTCTTATTACTTTCTGGAATTATTTTACACTACCAATACTATAAAATTATTAATAATTCAGCAAAAGGTGTATGGTTAAAATAGTTAGCAAAAAAATATTTAAACTTAGAAAAAAACTAGCCATTTCTTTTATAAAAATATTAAATAACTATAATTTAGATTACATTATATTAGGAAATAAAAAAAATTTTCTAGATAAGATTTTAACAGATATAGATATCTATATAAATTTTCATAATAAGCAAAATCTTGAAAAAATTATTAGTAAATTTTTGGAAAAAAATAAAATTTTACTGTCTAATGTAATAAGACATGAGCATAATAGTTATAATTATACTTTTGCATTTAAAAATAAAAATGAATATGATTTTTTTTCAATTGATATTTGTAATGACTATGTTGTCAATTCAAGAAAATTATTAAGCTTCTCAAAAAAAAATTCTAAATCAATTATTATAAACAACTTAAAAATAAATTTTTTAAGTGATGATTATATGTTTTATTATATTTTATTAAAAAGAATTGTGAAAGATGATTTAAATAAAGAAAATACTTCTTTTCTCAAAAAAATATTTTTAAAGAATAAAAAAAAAATAATTAATGGAGAGATATTTAGTAGTAAAGTTAAAATATATTTGAAATTTTTTTTCGAAAAAAATAAGTTAGGTTCGAAAAATTTATCAAAATTAATTAAAACAAACTATATTAACAAGAAGAAGAAAAACTATCCTGGTGAAATTTCTAGATTTATCGATAGAATTTTTAACAAAACTGGAATGCATGTTGTTTTCCTAGGGACCGATGGAGCAGGAAAATCCTCTTTAATTAATCTATTACAAGAAAAATTTGAAAAAGATGTTTCCCCATTTTGGTTTACAGAAAAATATCATTTGTATAGTTCATCTGTAGAAAAAAAAAATAAAATAGCAGAACCTTATAAAAAACCAGTTTATGGAAAAATTCTTTCATTAGTGAAAATTATTTTTTTATATTTTGCATTTTTAATATTTAATTTTAAAAATATTTTCATTAAAATTCGAAAATCTTATTTATTGATTAATGATAGATATTTTGATGACGTTTTCATTGATCCATCAAGGTACAGAGTTAATGGATATCAAATTTTAGTTAAAATTTTTCTATTTCTTTTACCAAGACCAGATTTATATTTTTTAATTAAAGCTAGTAACAAAAACATTATTAGTCGAAAAAAAGAACTAACTCTTAAACAAATAAATTATAATCAAAAAAAATATAAAAATTATGCTAAATTAGAAAAAAACGTTTTTGTTATTAATACTGACAAAAAAAAAGAAATATCAGTAAATAAAATTATTGAACAAATATTGTATAAACTTAATGAAGATTTTAAATCGCTTATTCATAATTTATAAACCTTTTTAATTTTTGTAATCCAATCATATTTCAAGATATCTTTTATTAAATATTCTCTTTTGCTTCTCAAAATTTTTCTATTAATATAAATCTTGAAAATTGTTTTAGCTATATCGTTTGCTATAACATCAACTGTTTTATTATGAGTATTAATTTTGAATCCATTTAAATTATTTACCATTCTACCTGGTCCACCAAGATTAAGAACTATACATGGTAAATAATTTGACATAGCTTCTAAAACTACCATGCCACCAGAATCTCTAAGTGCAGGCATAACTAATATATCGTTTTTTCTGTAAATATTATTGAGTTTTTTTTTCTCCATTGAAGGAAAAATTTTTACATTCTTACTAAAATTATTTTTTATAATAAAATTTGATATTGTTTTTTTTAATGTACCATCACCATAAATATTAAAATAAATATCTTTCTCTTTTTTAAGTGTGCAATAAATAGCTTTTAAAAGTATATGAACTCCTTTTAAGCTTATTAATCTGCCCACGTAGCATATCGTAAGTTTTTTTTTATATTTTTTAATATATTTTTTTGAAATATCTTTCTTGCACACGCCAAGACTAAATAAAACAGATGTTTTATAATGATATATTTTAGGAATTAATATTTTTGTTTTTAAACTAGTGACATAAATTTTTTTAGATGTAGCAAAGGTCAAATTCATTAAAGGAGAAAAATAAATAAATTTATTACTAATATTTCTAATTATTTCAAAGATATTTTCTCTTTTAGAAAAATTTAAACGTAATCTTTTTGGTATTATTTCTCCACCAGCCACAGGACCAAAGATAAAATTTTTATTTAATAGACCTAAAAAACTTGGAATCCTAGCACTAACAAAAGTCACATGATGAATAAAATCATAATGTGTATTTTTAATACGATTGTAAAACTTTATAGTAATTAACATTTGCCATATAATAAAATAAAAATATGAATTTGGATTTTTTTTACCTTTAATTAATACTAAAATCCATTTTGGCAAATCGTAAAAATAAAAATTTAAATTACTTTTAATTTTATTTTTCTTAAAATAATTATAAATTTTTGTTTTGTTCGAATATCTAGTAATCACATCCGTTTGAAAACCTTTATTTGCTAAATTAATTGCCCATTGCCAGCCAATTTCGTGTTCAGATCCTACTTCTGGTTCACATGAATACGCTGAAATTAAAACTTTTTTTTTTTTAACTTTCATAAATTTTTAAATACTTGTTTATTCTATACATTTAAATTTATAATAAAAATAGCTAACAATATTAAATGAAAAAAAAAAATACTTTTTTTATTACAACTTAAAAATTCAATGCATGGAGCCGGTATTGTAAATAATAATATTATAAAAAGTAAAAATTTAAAAAAGAAATATAAAATAAGCTACATTGATATTTCAACAACTCAAAAATTAGAAGAAATAAATATTTTCAAAATTTCCAAAATTATTTTATTTTTCAAAATATATATACATTTATTTTATAAATTATTAATTTACAGACCTAATTATGTTTATATTTCAATGAGCATAATTGGTTATGGATTTTACAAAGATAGTTTGATTGTTTTGTTGTGCAAACTTTTTAGAATAAAAATTATTTTTCATTTACATAGAAAAGGTATTCAAAGTATAATTAGGAATTCATATCTTAAATTGGTGTATTACAGGTTTATATTTAGAAAAAGCAAAATAATTCATTTATCTAAATTGCTTTTTAACGATTTAAATAATCTCTTAATCAATGATGAAGATAAGTTTTTTTTACATAATGGAATAAAAACATATAGACAAAGTAAAAATAAATCAAAGTTTTTAAATGCGGTTTTTTTATCTAATTTGTTTAAATCAAAAGGCATATATGAGTTGTTAAAATCATTTAAAATTTTAAACAAACAAGGATATAAAAAAAAAATATTTTTAAATATAGTAGGTGATTGTACAGCTGAAATACAACTTAAAGATATTAAAGATTATATTAACAAAAATGGTTTAAATCAAAATGTAAAATATTTTGGAAAAAAAAATACTTTACAAAAATATAATATCTTAAATAAATGTAATTTTATGGTTTTTCCAACTAAAGATGATTGTTTTCCATTATGTATACTTGAAGGCATGTCCTGTGGTCTTGCAATCCTATCAACTAGGCAGGGTGCAATACCTGAGATGGTAATAAATAATTATAATGGATTTTTGATTAAAAAAAGCGATCCTAAATTGATATCTAATAAAATCAAGAGATACATTCAAAATAAAAAAAAATTAAAAGAACACTCAATAAATAGCAAAATAAGATTCTATAAAAATTTTACTATTAAACATTTCGAAAATAATCTTTTTAATATTCTTACAAAAATAATATAACTGAGAATGTTATATAAAAAATAATAGATATTTTTTAACTAAATGAATATTCTTCTTTTAACTAATGATATAGATGGTCCTGGTGTTGGCTATGATGTTAAATTTTCAAAAGGGTTATTAGACAAAGAATGCAAAGTTACAGTTTTTCATAACGGTCATAGGGAAGAAGTTGAAAATAGAATCTATAAATTCGCTTCTAAAAATATTTTTACTTTTTTCCAAAAATTTAAAAAATTATATAAAAAAGAGCAAATAGATATTGTGCATGTTAGAGGTATCATAAGTTTTCAACACATTATTTGGTTTGTTTGTTTAATTTCTGTTCGAGCGAAATACGTAATTTCAACAAATTCACAGTTATTAAAATATAACTTAAATAACAAACTTTTTTTTGAAAATCCTGATTTCAAAAATCATATAAATGATAATAAAAAACTATTTTCGACAAGATTATCAATTAATAATTTACTATTTAAATTTATTCCACTTCTTAAAAAAATATATTTACTATTACTTGGAAATTTCTTTATTATAAAATCAAAGGGTCTAATTTTTTTTTCTAGGTATGAGCAAATTTATTCAAAAAAAATTGATATTTTAAATACAATTATTTGCGAACCAAATTTAATAAATACAAAATTTAAGTTATCAGATAAATCTAAGTTTAAATATAATATCGAAGATATAAATATAGTATATTGGGGTAGGCTTGATTATTATCTTAAAGGCATAGATAGATTAATTTATTTGGCCAAAGAAATAAAATCTATAGACAAAAATAATATAATCAAATTTCATTTGATGGGACCTGATTATAATAACTCATTAAAAAAGATAATTTCAGAAATAAATCGGTGTAATTTAAAAAATAAAATAATTTATCACACCAGGGATACTTGGCTTAATAATTTACAACCTTTTGTTTCAGCAGACTATTCAATATTATTAAGTAGATGGGATGGTTTTCCGAGATCACTAAGAGAGAGTATTTTTTATAATTTACCAATTATTGCATCAATCGAAACTAATTTTGGAGATATTTTAAATAAAACAAATTGTGGATATTTGATTGACTTTAAGGAAAGTGAAAATTTTTTAAAATCTATTAAAGAACTAATTAATAATAAGAGAGAAATAATAGATAAACAAAAAAAAAATTGTGAAAAAGCAAAGTATTTTTTGTCTGAGGAAAATTATAGAAAATCATTAATTGCATTTTATAAAAAAATTTTAATAAATTAAAATGAAATATGAATCTTCAGCGTCACACTCTAAAAGTAAGTTTTCACTAATAAAAATAAAAAATAAAATCTATATAAAAAAAAAACCAAATAAGATTGATAATAGAGAATTACAATCCATACAAAAACAAAATAATTTTATTCCTTTTAAAGTAAATAACTATGATGTAATTGCAGCAAAAATAATATCAAAAAAAAAATTTATAAGAAAAAATAAATATTATTATATTGAATTTTTTAGAGGAAAAAGCGGACAAGATATATTACTAACAGGAAATAAAGAAGAAATTGAGATACTAAAAAATTTTCTAAATGAGTATTTTTTCAAAAATGTTAATTTGAATAAAATTAAATCAAGAAATCTTCTACTTATAAGAAAAAAAATTAGTTTATTAAAAAAAAATATTAAAGTTAAAAAAATTAAAAATTTTAAAAAAATATTTACTTTTATAAGTAAATCTTTAAATAAAAAAAATTTTACCTTTGAGGAAAATTTTTGTCATGGTGACCTTACACTTTCAAATATAATCATAAATTATAAGACCAAGAAAATTATCCTTATTGATTTTCTTAAATCCTATGATGATAATATTATGCAGGATATATCAAAAATTTATCAAGACTTTGTACTTATGTGGTCAGCACGAGACTTAAAAAATGTAGATTCCTTGAGATCTAAAATAGTTTATGAAAAAATTTTCAATTTTAATTTTTTTAAAGGACTTAATAATAAACTTAAAAGTTCTTTGAAATTAGAATTTCTAGTAACAATTCTAAGAATTGTACCATACATAAAAAAAAATGATGATTTAACTTTAGAATGGATTGAAAATAGTTTAACTAATATTATAAAATCTTAAATTTTATGAAAATTCTTTTATTACCCGTCGCAGGTCAATCAGCAAGATATCCCGGTATGAGACCCAAATGGTTATTAACTATGCCTAATGGCAAGCTCATGATTGAGCAAAGTGTTAGTAAAATTAACTGTAAAATATTTGATAAAGTCTACATAATAGCTTTAAAAGATCATATAGATAAATATGTAAACTTTCAAAACTTATTAAAAAGTCTTAAAAAAAATATTTCCAGTAAAGTAGAAATATTCTCCTTAACCAAAGAAACTAGTTGCCAAGCTGAAACAATTTTAGAATTTTTAAAACAAAAGAGGATAAAATCCAGTTTTCTAATCAAAGACTGCGATAATGAATTTGCAATTAACGAAAAAATTTATAAGAAAAAAGATATTCAAAACTCTGTATATGCAATAGATATTAAATCTTTAGAATTAATTGATGCAAAAAGTAAATCTTATTTAGAAAAGGATGAATATGATTTAATAACAAATATAGTTGAAAAAAAAATTATAAGTGATTTCTTTTGTTGTGGAGCATATGGTTTTAAATCACCTATAGATTTTATAAAGAATGCAAATTTACTTCTTCAAAAATCAAAAAATGTTTATATTTCGCACATAATTTTAAATATGATATTAAACGGTGAAAACTTTAAATATCTTGAGGGAACTGATTACGTTAGCTGGGGTACCGTAGATGAATATAGAAATTGGCAAAAAAAATCTTTAACTATTTTTTGTGATTTTGATGGTTGTCTAGTTAAAAATGGTTCTAGTATTTTTAGAGATAGTCAAAAAATAATTCCATTAGAAAAAAATTTAATTGCATTAAAAAATATTCAACAAAAAAACTTTGTAGAATTAATTATAACAACCTCAAGACCTAAAAATGAGATAAATAAAATAAAGCTTCTTTTGAATAAATATAAAATTGAATATAGAGAAATTATTACTGGACTTAAACATGCTAGAAGAATTTTAGTAAACGACTTTGCAAGAACTAATCCTTATCCCTCTTCAATTTCAATAAATATTGAGAGAAACAGCGAAGAACTGTCAGGAATATTTGAAAATCTTAAATAGTTAATTTAATTCCTTGCCCATTAAAATTTTTATTAAATTTTTTGGAGAACTTAGAATAATAGCTTTAATTTTTTCAATTAGTATACTGGTTTTTGAAAATTCCATTGATATTAAATATGAGTTATATCTTCCTTTAAACGAATAAGGTAGTTCAGAAACTTTACCAAAATTTTCTAATATTTTTTGTTTAATGTTTTGATGGTTATGAAATTTAGTCCATCCATGAGCCATTTTTTTTTTGATATGGAAAAAATCATCAATTATGACCAACTTTTTATAATGTCTCTTTTTTAGAATTTCTATTTCTTGATCTAAAGGTGCGAATTCTTGACCTTCACCGTGAAAATGCGCATCTAAAAAAACTACATCAATATCATTATTATTTTTAAGAATAAAATCTAATGCTGAAGCTGAATTTTGATTCACTAACTCAATCTTTCCAGCTTTAATATCATTAGAAAATCTAATCCTACATTTATCAACATATTCTTGATTGATCTCGATTGATATTAATTTTTTAAAATTCAAATCTTTAGCTTTAGCTAAAGAATCACCCTCTGACAAACCTGTTTCTAAATATGTTCCGTTGAATTGTTTTAGCACGTTTATTAAGAATTTATTTATAGTCATTATGATTTAACTTTGAAAAAATTATTTAAATAAACTAATAGTTAATTATTTATATGAATAAAATCAAGATATTAAATTTTTTTATACATGAAGTTTCTTTAAAAGATTTGAAATTGAAAATTATTAATTGGTCAAATAAAAAGAAGAAAATTGCTAGATTTATTTGTTTGTCGAATGTGCACAGTTGTGTTGAAAGTTTTAGAAATAATAAATTTAGAAAAGCACATAATTCTTGCGAATTATCTTTAGCTGATGGAAAACCAATTTATTGGGCAGCAAAAATATTAGGTTCAAAAAAAACTTCATATCTTCCGGGATATTTTGTTACAGAAAAATTATTGTTATTAGCAAGCAAAAAAAATTTAAGAATTGGATTTTATGGATCATCGTCAAGCAATTTAAAAAAAATTAAAATAAAATTAAAAAAAAGATTTAAAAATTTAAAGATTATGTATGATTATTCTCCCCCATATAGAAAAATTACAGAGAAAGAAGACAAAAAAATAATTTATCAAATAAATAAATCAAAAGTTGATATCCTGTTTGTTTTCTTAGGATGTCCAAAACAAGAGAAATGGATGTATAACCATAGATATAAACTTAAATGTATCATGTTAGGAGTTGGTGCTGTTGCAGATTTTTTGTCTGGTAATAAAATTTTACCTAATAAGTTTTTTGAATATTTAGGCTTAGCATGGTTAATTAGATTATTAACGGAACCAAGGCGTTTATTCTGGCGTTATTTTTCTACAAATTTTTTGTTTATATTTTTATTTTTTCTTCAAATCACTAGATTAAAAAAGTTTAACTAATTTTTAAAAATTTAAAAAAAGTGAGTCAAAATAGTCGTTTTTTCACTATAGACATTAAATATAAAATAAATAAACCTTAGGTTGTATTATGAATAAAGCTTTTTCTTTAGATGAAATAAAATTTTGTAGTCGAAAATTAAGCGAAAGAATCAAACTATTTAAATTAAAACATTCTCAAAAAGAGAAACATCATGTTTATCAGCAAAATCAATTTGATATTATGCTTGGAAATTTTTTTTTAATACTAAAAAAAATATTTAAAAATGCAGCAGAAAATTTTAAAATTAAAAATATTATTTTAGATATTATAACAATGACTAAGACTCTTTTTGAAAAAATAATCAATTCAATTTCAAAGGTTAAAGAAAACTCAAATAAATTAGTTTTAAAATCAAAAGTACTCGAAAAAAAATTAGAAGATCAAGAGAACTTTATAAAACTCAATATTCAAGAAAATAAAGAACTTAGAAATGAGATTGGTAAAATTAATTCAGCATTGACAAAAATATTAGAACAACCAGAAAGCTTTATTAAAAATCCTATTCCAGACAATTTAGGACATAACTCAATTTCAAAAGTAGATTTTTATCAAGAAGAAAATGTTAGACTTGGAAGTGAACTGGTTGAAACAAAGAAAAAGTTTGAAATATTAAAAAGTGAAATCGAAAAATACGAACATCAAAGAAGCAATTTAATTTCAAAAATAAATTCTGTTAATGATGCATTAAATGATACGAATGTTTTGACAAATGTTTTTAAAAATAAAGTTAAATCTAAAGTTAATATTATAGATCATAAAAAAATTGAAAGAAAAAGTAATCAAGATCTAAATGAACAGGTTAGGAACATTTTTAATACATAAATTCATTCATATTTACAATAATCAAATACTGTAAATTTATCCACACTACTCATATGATGCGTGCCTAAAAGGTTCTTTTTAAAATCTGGTTTTATATTAAGAATATTTTTTTCCTCAAATTTTTCTAGATTTAGTTGTATAATTTTATTGACTGAAAATTTTCTTCCATACTGATTATCTCCTAAGTCGTTAATTCCATAAGTTTGGGTGACTCGGAAAATTTCATTGTTTTTATAAACCAGACCTCCATTTCTTCCATTTTTTATATCAAAAAAAACTGGATTTAATTTTAATGGTTTCCATGATTTAGAAATTGGATTATCAGCATAATAAATTTCCAATTTCGAACTAAAGTCATTATAATAGCTTGTTGATGTTAACAAATAATAGTAATTATCTTTTTTAAATATTATTGTGTCAGCACAATTAATATTAGATATTAAATCATAACAATATTCCCATTTATGTGGAAATATATTACACTTATATAGTCTTATTGAATTTGCTTTAGCTGTTTCCGGAACCATATAAAGATTATTTTCATGAAAGAAAACAAAAGGGAACGCTAAGTGAAAGTTTTCTTCTATAATTTTTTCATAAATTTTTTTGCTATCATTTTCATCAATTTCTATAACTGAAATTGATCCTTTATTATTTTTGAATGAAAAATCTTCAACAAAAATAAATTTTTTATTATTTTTTAAGATTACAAATGGATCTGCAAAATATCTATCTTTTAAATTATCAATTTCAACTGGATTTTGAAAATCAACCTTATCAAAACTGTTTCTTGAATAACATACGGTCCACGTTTGTTTTTTTCTAAAAATATATTTCTTTAAAAACAAATTGCTTAAAAGTTTAATTTTATAAAATAAGTACATTAGAACAATCCTAATTTTGGGGGTTTTATGAATTTTTGGTTTATCTAGGTCACTGCCATCAATAATTGTTACCTTATTTAATAAAACTTTTTTAATTAAAGGTATCAAATTATAATTGCTCTCTCTTATTAAATTATAATAATTTAATGTGTAAAGTCTCTTGGTTGCAAATTCTCCTCTAAATATGACTTTTCCATCATCTAATGAGCTAGTTAATAGCTGTATAATAAATCCTGTTTCACATTTATTATAATAAGTCTCCCAAAAACCTGGAGGACCACCTCTATTCCATCTATTATCACCGTGATGAAATGAAATAATACCTAGTCTAGAAATTTTTAATTTATTATTTCTAAAAATTTCATTAACATTGCCTCTCATTACTAAATCTATTTTTTCATTAGTAATTTTATCGAAATCTTCAACGTTATATTCACTATATAGTCCTTTGGGTGAATAAATAGGACTTACATTTATAATTTTTTTAAATATATCTTTATTAACGATATAATCGTTATTTAATTCTTTTAGATTTTTAAAAACCAAACTTAATAAAAATTTTTCAATAAAAAATATTAATTTAAAAAAGAAAATTTCTAAATTCCTTAAGAATGAATTTTTTTTAAAAGCAAATGATATTTTTTTGAAAAAATTATCATTTTTTTTTTGTTCTAAAATTGCAAATAATTCAATATTTCTATCTAAATTTAATTGATCAATAATTTCTTTTTCAAATTTATTCATTTTGAAGCTTTGCAATAAAACTCCAATCTTAAATTTAGAAATATTAATTTTATCTGATTGATTCATGTATTTAAATTATTTAATTTATTTTTTCCCAGTCTATTGCTGTTTTTAGAATTTTTTTTATATCATTATGTTTTGGCTGCCATTTAAAATATTTTTTAAATTTATCAACATTTGATATTATCATTTTGCTATCACCAATTCGTCTTGGTCCAGTTTTTACATTTATATCTTCTTCTAAAAGACTATTTAGATTTTTAATTACTTCTCT
>MDTD01057358.1_pt1 | contig 16656 bp, 5 predicted proteins | sample 811221 | NCBI WGS metagenome assembly MDTD01 (sample SAMN05326646, study PRJNA326480) | marine metagenome | isolation source: seawater | place: Pacific Ocean: South West | collected 2011 | reverse complement strand
GTCCGCGTTGCGCGCTGAGCTTGAGGGTCGCGTGTCTGATCGCGAGTCTGAGATTGCTCGCGTGCAGTCCGAGTTGGAAGAAGCGCGCGCGTTATTCGCCGAGGAGTCAGCGGCTTTGAGGCAAGAGCTTGAAACTACATCGCGCGTTGTGGCACAAGTCGAACAGTCTTACGCGGGTGCTATGCAAGCAGCAGATCAGTCAAAGAAAGACCTCGATGAAAATCACGCGTTGTTGCACTCTCTTGAAGAGCGTGTCTTCGAAAGTGATGCGGCCCTGGTTGCCGCGAATGAAACCATCGTCAAGTTGGAGAAAGAAAGGGACAACTTGGAGGCCGAAATCGAAGGCTTGAGAGCTGATCTCATTCAGATGGAACGCTCAAAGCTGGCGGCTGAGGCAGAGACGATAGCGTTAAGGGATGAACTTTCAACATCTTTGAGAGCACGTTCATCTCTTGAAGCGGATCTCAGTAGGACGAATGATGAGTTGGAGCGGTCGCTCTCAGAGCAAACTCGTCTCGCGTCGGAGAACTCTCAACTGCGATCCGAGTTGCTGGATGCCAAGGCACTGGCAGATGATTACACTCGCCAATTGTCTGCTGGCATGTTTGATTCAAGTGCGCGTGGAATGTTCGGTGTTTCACCAATGGATTCTTTCGACGTGTCTCAGGACATGAATTACGTGCCTGATAAAGTCGATGAAGTTTTCATTCGCGCGTGTAACTCCGTGCAGAGAATCGAAATCATCACACGCCGGCAGCTACAATCGAACCATGAATTACAACGCCTCGTGGATCTAGGTGACGGTGCATCGCAAGAGGCGCAAATGCTCCGCACCGAGATAGAGGTTCTCTCCGATGAAATCGACTCGTGCCGACGGATGCTGTCTGATTGCTCTCAAGGCTTGAGTATGCTCGAATCGCGAATGTCGGAGGAGCTTGCGATGATCGGGAAGTCGCCGTTGCTCAACGAAGAACCACAGGTGACTCAGAAACGTTTACGTAAATTGGAACAATCGCTCGCAATAGCGAATGCCGAGTCCAGCGCGACGTTTCAGACTCTGGAGTCTGAGCTCGAATCGAGCGTCGACCCAGGCAAAGACATCCCCGTTGAGTTCACCATTCCGTTTGAAACACAGCCGGGACAACGACTCCTCGTCGTTGGGACGTGGTGCGACTGGATCCCACAGGCAGGATTAGAGCTTACCTGGGTCCGAGGTAACGTCTGGAAAGGAACGATGCTCCTGCATACGGGTTCTAATTACGAGTACAAGTACGTCGTCGCGGAGGAAGTGCGAGGAGCTCTACCGGGAGACACGCCGCCGTATTGGCCATCTTGGGGTAAAACAGACCCCGAACTCGAAGCGATGTTCTCGGGAGGTGCCCACATGCTGACCTGGCAGCCTGGGAACAATAAGGCCATGGCGCTCGACAATATTCATACCACGGGAGTCGCACACATCAAAGTCGCAGATGATTGGATAGCGAATCCGAAAAAGTCACCGATTACTCTCTTCTCGGATCAAGATGAACTCATTGAAATCGTTGGTTCGACCGCTCTTCTCGGAGAAACGGTAGACAGAGCCGATCGCGCTTTGGCGGAGGCGCGTAAGCAAGTGGAGATGATGGCTGAGCTCGCGAGCGCGGCGTTGGCGGAAGTGGACACGCAACTCGCGAAGCAGGTGTCGACAGAGTTGGACAAGATTCGTCGAAAGGGCTCGCTTGAGTCCGACGCGGATGGAAAACATCATCGACCGCGCGAAAAAACAGACCGCGGCGACGGCGATGGTGACGAACCGTTTGAATCTAAAGAAAACGACGTAAACTGGATGAACATCGGTTACGGATTTGATGAAGCGAGAGAAACGGGTTTCGATTCCTCGCCCGATGACGTCGAAGATTTCGACGACGACGTCGACGGCATTGACCTCGTGTAGTCCATCGCACATGTACTTGTATAAGATGATAGTGTTACAAATCTACATCAGCCAGCTCCCGCTGTACGCTTGTCTACGCCGACGCGGAATTTTTTTGCCCCTCGTTCGCGCTCCGCTATCCGCTCTCGCACTGCACCCACCGCACCCACCGGCGGCATCGCTCGAGCGTAGTGCTTTCTCGTTCGCAAAGAGTCTCTCCGCCCCCCCTCGCCACCCTCCTCTCCGTCCTCGTCCCACCAACCCGCGAGCGTCAGCGCCGCGTCCGGCTCGGTTCGAATAATCTCTCTCGCCTCCGTCTCCCCCACCTCCTCTCGCAGCGCTCGCACCGCTCGTCCCAATTTCTCCTCATCAATCAACAACACCCCCGGCGCGAGCGTAATCTGCCGTCCACCGCACTCGAGCGTCGTCTTCGCGCGCACCACGGCGCGCGCCGCCTCCGCCTTGGTCAACAACAGCGTCATGGGTTCTCGGGTCCCGATCGTCGGGACATCGATTCCGTGCGCACCGCACGTCCCCGACGGACTCGGTGGAAACACTTCGAGCCACGCGCGCACGCGAGACTCGATCTCCTCCGGCGAGCGCCACAGAGATCCTCGCGGGGAGGCGGTGACGAGGTGTCGACAGCTCGCGTTCCCCGTCCAATTGCGCCAAAACACGGCGAGCGCGCGGTCGACGGGGTCGTCGTACGCGTGTTCGCCGTCGCCGGCGCTTCGAGACGTGACGTCACGTCGGTTCACGGGGCGCGGGAGGAAAGCGCGCGGAGCGAGGAGCGCGCGCATCGGTCGCGATGGCGACCGAGTCGGCGAATGCCGCGGGCGCGGGCGCGCGCAAGCCCGTGGTGGTCGCCGCCGCGGCCGCCCCGGTGGGGTTCATGGACGACGATGAGGGACTGTGTGAACTCCTGTATCGACACTTTTGCTTTTGGCGGTGCGAGAGGGACTATTGTTTCGCCGAGGGGTCCAAGTGCGCGCGCGCGCGGGACGCGTGTTGTTGGCCGTGTCCCGCGTCGGCGAAGACGTCGCTGTGTGGGACGTCTCGGGAGCGAGAGATCGCGTCGTACGAGGATGAATTGGAGAGAAAAGAATTTTTAGGGACGCTGACGGTGGAGGAAGCGAGAGCGTTGAAGAGGAGACGAGCGGATGCGGCGTTATTTTTGAGACGGAGACTGACGGCGGAGGCGCCGGAGACGCAAGTCATGACGACGGCTGTGGGCGCGGCGGGTGGAGATACGCGGCGAGTGAGACTTTGGAAAGGGACGCTGAGGAACGCGCACGCGGATGATGCGTCGGTGGTTGAGGACGAGGCGTTCGCGTACGATGAGACGGCGCCGTGGCGGGAGCGACGCGCGAGAAGAAGCGAACGGTACGACGGACCCGACTCTCGTCCCGAGGCGTCCGAGTATTCATCGTACAGCGATGATTCATACGGCGATGATTCGTACGGCGATGATTCGTACGGCGATGATTCGTACGGCGATGACTCGTACTCTTCGTACTCTTCGTACGTCTCGTCGGAGGACGAAGAGTCGATTCGCGCTCGACTCAATCACAACGGCGCGTCGGTTCGAATGGATGAGCTCGGAAACGAATTGATCGTCGGAAGAGACCTCGCGTACGCCACGGAGGGTCTCCTCGGACCCGGTTTGACGCGCTGGGAAAATTACATCGCCGCCGCCGAAACCGCCGGCGAGCTCCACGAGCGCAAACTCAGACGACGCGCCGAGATTCGAGATCGCGATCTCAACGTCGCGCTTCAGAATCTCGATCGCATCGCTGAATCTAAAAAGATCAGCGACCAAGATCTCGAGGTCAGACGCGTGGCCCTCGTCGCCGCGCACGAGTCTCGCGTTCGGGACGCGCTCGAGCGCGAGCGCCGCCGAGACCTTCGTCGACGACACAAACGAAACCTCGCCGCCGCCGTGGAGGCGAAACGCGCGCACGCGCGTCGTCATCGACGAAACCTCGCCGCGAACGCGCAGACACGATAGCCATAGACCCAGGTAGACGATATCTCGTAGTCAATTAGCCAACATTTTTCGGGTTGATGAATCGAAAAGAAAACGATGTCGAGCCGAGAGGGCGCTCGACCGACGCGTCACTTCCGCGCGCGCGAACGCTCTCGACGCGCGACCGAGCGTTCGAACGCGCGCGACGACACCTTTACCTCCCATCGATTCGACGCGAGCGACATGTCGCGCGCTGGATTGACGCCCTCGGCGCGAAAAGCCATGGAGGACGCGCTCGACGGCGGCGGCTCGGTCGCCGTCGCGCCCGCGCCGGCGAAACGACCCGCGCCGCCGTCGCGGAAACGACGACGCGGAAAGATCGGCGGTCCGCTCGGATTTCTCGGGTTCCTGCGACCGAAGTTTCGGTTCGGGTTGGTGGGGTTCGTCGCGGGGTGCGCGTTCTCGGCGTGGGTGGGAACGCACGAGCTCGAGCGCCGGGTTCGAGAACACGAGGATACGATGAAGAGAGAGCGCGAGGCGAGGCGACAGAAGAAGCTCGAGATGAAACAGGCGAATAAGATCATCGGGGTGCCGATCATCGAGGAGTTGCCGGATGATTACGAGGATGGGGATCCCACTCGACGCGCGGGGGCGGATGCGGGCGAGTACAAGATGGTTCTGGTCGTTCGCGAAGATTTGCCCATGGGCGCGGGGAAGGTGGGGGCGCAGTGCGCGCACGGTGCCGTGGGCGCGGTGAACATTGCGTCGAAGACGACGCGGATGGAGCTCGGGAAATGGGAATTAGATGGTCAGAAAAAGGTGACGCTCGGAGTGCGGTCGCTCGCGCGTTTCGAGGATTTAGTGCGCGAGGCCAAGGCGGCGAGGTTGCCGACATTCGTCGTCGAAGACGCGGGTCGCACGGAGGTGGAGGCGGGCACAAAAACCATGGTCGCCATCGGACCCGCGTCGACGGAGGCGATAGACAAAATTACGGGGAGTTTGCGATTGTATTAATCAAATCTCTGTTGTTACACATTGTTAAAGAAAATGTTTTACGCGAAGACGTCTTCGCGATCCATCGGCGCCGTTTCCTCTGGCTTCTCCGCCTCGAGCGAAGCGAACTCGAGGAAATGTGTCGGTCGATGTCGTTCGTGATAAAACTCGAGTGGGTTTCCAAGTTTGAGCGCGTACTTCATGCCCGCGGAGTGCTTGACGCCTTGGAACGAGTAGTTCCAGGAGCCGCCGTCGGGAACCATGTAGTAACCCAAAAATCTGTCGGAAAGCAACATCTGTACCTTTTCGAAATGACCGGGGGCATATCCTTGCGGATTCGTGCTCGTCATGTCCTTGTTCGAGCGACCCCACTCGTACCCAGACGGCGTGATCTTGTGCGCCGTGAGCGAGCACGAACCGGGCGTGAACGAGCACGTCAGAATGATACACTTCTCACCGTCCCAAGACGAATGTTGCTCCAGAATCTTCGCGTGTTGCGTGCAATCTTGCGGTTGCAGTTGAGAACTCTCGTTCGGCTGCGTGTGAATCCAACCCAGCGGCTCCAGATCGCTCAAGTAGTCGTGCTCGGGGAGCATGGACGGCAAGTTCACCGCGCTGTGGTTACCCCACTGCGGAGGCATCACGACGCAGCGAATCTCCTTGACTTGAGGATTGTCCGGAGGAGAAACGCCGTACAAATAACCTGCAATCTGCGTACGTAAATCTGCGATCGTGATGAATTTCTTCAACACATTCTTCGGCATGATGTACGTGTAACCGGTTTCCTTCAAGTCGTCGCTGTTGACGTAGATGTGGTTCACTCGCAAGTGCAAGTTCGTCGCACTAATGGCACGAATACGCCAATCCGTCTTGCTCCCGAAGGTTGATTGCTCGTACGGACTTGTCGTAGTGACGATGAGCTCGTCTCCGTGTACGTTAGTTGTCTTCGTGGTGACAGCAATCTGCTGGTTGGCGTCTTGGCCGCGCTTTTCGATGTCGGCGATTTCTTGTCGCTGCACGGATGGCGGCGTAATCTCAGCGCCGAGAATGATATCGCGCACTTCGCTCTGCGTCAATGCGGAGACGTTGACGTTATTCTTGGCGGAGTAATCCGCGAGAATCAAATCCTTCAACGCAATTTCAACCTTGACCCACTGTTCATCCGTCAAATCCGGCCACACGTGATGAGGCAACGTGACGACGCTCTTATCCGGACGCAACATCATCTTCGCCTTTTCGTTGTTCACGTGCAACGCGCGCAAGATCAAAATCAATCGACTGAAGGCGGTGTAGCTCGAAATCGTCTTCAACCAGTCGTCGTAGATGTTGAAGAGGACCATCTGCGGCTCCGTCGCCTTCAAGATGAGATCGCCAAACTTTTCAATCTTCATGCACGCCTGGAAGGGCAGTTGTAATTCACTTCCCTTGATGACGATGTTCGGGTAGTCGAGCATGTGTGTCTCCAAAGGATCGAGCATGCCTTTTCTCGTGACGATGATCTGTTTCGGCTGCTCTTCAATCGGAAGCGAACGAATCAAAGCGGCAACTTCTTCCGCCGTTTTCCATTTCGCCAACTGCGCTAGACGCTTTTGACCAGCCCACACACTCGTGTGGATAATCTTCAAGAAGAGCTGACCCGTGCGTGGATTGAAGATGAAGATCGCACCGTTGATGGGCTTCGTGACCAAGTTACCCTCGAACGTTTTGTGAATAGTCACGCGATAGACATTCGTATCGTCCACGAACCAGATGGTTTGGTTACTGAAAAGCTCACCATAGTTTTGAGAGTTCAGATACGGCTCCGTCGGCTCGGATGAGTACAGCTGCAGACCTTTACGAATGCGCTCTCGCAAAACGTAGAGCGCCGGGTTCGCCTTCATGATCTTCGCCATCGCTTGCTGCACCAACGGCTTGCATCCCGGGAACCAGTTACCGTACGCTGAGTGCAAGTTGTAAGCCAAGTCGATGCCAATCATGACGCCGGTCGGTGAAGGATATATCGACATGTTATCGGTCGTGTAGTCCAAGAACTTCGCTCTCGTGTAGCGTTCAATGTCGTGAGAATCGAAATCACCCCAACGAAGTTGCACGTCAACCCAAAATTTGTTCGAGCTCTTTTGATCAAACGTGTCGTTCGTCTCCCCCATCAAAGAAGGCTTACAGATCGACCATTTGTACGCAGCGAACAACAAGATATCCGCACACGAGCTATTCATCTTGTACGACTTTCTCGGGTGGATCGTCTCCTTTTGAACGGTTTCAATCTCCAACGCATCGAGTTCCTGATCGAAGACGTTGCACATATCCATGACGACCGACTCGTGGATCTTCTGCCACAAGTGCGCTCGGAAGATTTGGATCAATGAAATCTTCAACGTTGGAATTTTACCATGCATAAAGATACCGGTCAAATCGAGCTGGACTTGGAAACCGACGTAAACGTTGGCGCGGTTGATCGTCGGTGACCACCACAACGTGAAGCGACGGTTGGGAATTTGGTTCAAACCGCTACGCTGCGCGTTCGTCAGCTTCTTCATCTGCATGCTCGCCTCGAAACCACTCGACTTTTCCCAGAACAGACCCTCCCACGTGGGGAAATACGTTCCCTTGAAGAGCGTGTGTTCGAGAATACCCTCGACGCCTCCGAGAGCTTGGATAACATCAGTGCGATAGTTGTTCAAGTTCCAGAGCTTTCCATCGTGACGCTGATGCGTCCACCAGAATGGATTTTGCCTGGTGAGGTTGTACTCCTTGAAAGAAAGGCGCACCCGCCAGCCCTTGTCGTACGCCAACGTGTGACGATCCTTTTGGAACAAGGTGTTGATGCGAGGAATACCTCTGTCCCACGAGTCCTCGAGATCTTCAAGCGTTAAACGACGATTTTGCGCTTGCGCTTCTTGTCGCTTGAGCGCATACTCAGCCCATACGCGTTGAGAATCGTTGAATTCCGCTTCCCACGGCTGAATGTAACGGAACAAGTTCGGAATGAGCTGATCCTCTTCGTGTGACATCCCCGAGCGGAAGTGCGTGATGCCGGAATCCGTTTGCACACTGTAACGCAAATCACTCTGCGGAATTAAAATGTGACCCATTGAGAGCATACCAAGACCACCAATCTCCTTCGGCGCGGCGAACACGCACGGAGGGAATCTGCTCGGCATTTTCGAGTTGAGACCAATTTTAACTCTGGTTTGGATTTTGTTCTCACACTTCACCAAAAGATCAAGAAGTTCGGAAGTGTGAATGGTGGCTTCTCTGTAATACGTCATCAAACCGATCAGCGCAGTGTTCCATTTGTTCACAATCTTCGAGAAAGTCGTGGCACCGGAAGACATGAGCACTTGGCGAATGCGATTTTCAAACGCCTTCAGCGCCTCGTCGTCCACACGCAAAAACGCTTGCGCCGTGCGCTCCTTGGTTTGCTCATTGTGCAAGTTCCAAACACCGTCCTTGTTGGCGAAGTACTCAGTTGCCATCCTAATCTTCGGCATGATGCGCACTTCAAAGCCGCACATGGAGAATAAGAGGTTGGGGTTGTCGCGCGAGTACACGCTGACAAATCCGTTGTCCCATTCCAGAGTCGTCAAAGATCGCGGTAAACGATTCTTAATGTCCCAAAACACAGCGCGACCGAGGTTGACATCGTGCTTCATCAAACGCATACGTGCGTCACGCGGCCAACACTTCTTGTTGTTGTAGCCGACCATGTTTTCATTGTTCGGATCTGGATGCTCGGTGAGATATCTCTGGATCAAATCGCGAGACTCGTCGGCGGTAAACTTGAACAAGACGTGGACCTTGTCGATGTAACGCGAGTACAACCGAATCGGGTGCTTCGTTTCTGTCTCAACATCACGGAAAGAAATGAACTCATTCGGCATGTTGGCTGGCCCCGCGATTTCTGACGCTCTCGTAAGGCCGAGCAAAAGGAGATCGAGTACCAAACCGTAGTATTGCGTCATGAATGAGGCGAACTGCAAACCACGAATCATACCATAGCTATTCGTATGACTCATATCCTTGTAAGAGATGACGACGTTGTTCTTGGCCGTACAGTAATCAGCAATGTTGTGATCAACAATCAACCGCATGAGACGGTTGAGCAACGTAAGGTCGACCTTTTCAAACATCTTTTCAAATCTCGTTTGCAACATGACGACGCACTCGCCTTCATTCGTGTCCCAGACGTCCGTCAAGTTATTGATGCCTTGGCACCACTTGTACACGAGGAGCGGCGCGGGCTCATTGTCTGATGGTTTGATCCAGTTGGGGAAAAGCTGACGCTTATCGGCCTCGTACCAGATGTACTGATCGAGATAGGCATCCGAGATCTTCTCCAATGGCTCAATTTCATAGACAGGGATCAAGTGCGAATATAGATCCATAAACTCGATGCCGACTTCTTTGAAAGCACGTTGCGTCAAGAGATGTCTCTTGATGCGGCTCAGTGCCTCGTGTGGATTGTCGAACGCCTGCTCAATAAGTCCGAGCTCCTCTCGTTGGTTTTGATTCAAACGACCCGTCACCGAATAATTCTCCTTCAAGCGTTCGAGCGCTAAAATGAGTAGCTTTCTGTCGTGTTTGTAGGACAACGGAGGGAAAGGAATCGGAGAGAATCGTCGAGATTCAAGCCAGTGCACAGTCGTCGTGTAAATGGCCACCGCCTCTTCCGGAGTCACGTACGGTCCATCCTTCAAGTAGTTGTGCTGTCTCTCTTGCTCCGCCTTCAGATACAAACGCGTCAAACGACCAAGATTCTTGCGGCACACAGTCTTGTCGACGGTCGCACCGCGACGAATACGCTCTCTGTTGTAGTGCGTGACGTTGGTCCACCAGTCTGCCTTGCTCTTCACGTATCTCAAGATCATGTTCTCAATCGGGGCGGGCATACCAGGAACCTTCCACGGAATGTTCGCTTTGAATGAACGCCACGCTTCGGAGAGGTGGCTCAAAATGGTTCTGGCCTTGTTCTGCTTGACACCTTCCGGCATGGAATCCAGGATATCGTGCATCACCGCAGCTCTCAATTCAAGATCAAAGTGCGACTCGATTCGCTGCTTGGTAACCGTCTTGGCGATGCCCTTGTTGTTGCGACCCTCGAACTGACGGGCGAGCAAGTTACCCAACCATCTTTCGAGCAACGGCACGACACCGCGAAGGAAGAAGAGCCAGACTCGCCACATCGGAGCCCAGAAGCCTACGCCCGGACCCTTACCAATCACCGAAGTGTTAAATCTGTAGTAAATCAAGTGCTTGAGGTCCTTGCACATTCTAATCTGTCGCATCAGTTTGTACTTGTATCTGTACATCCCCGTCAGCTGACCCACGTGTGAGAACACGTACTGCAGACCGTCAGCGAGCTGGTATGCATCGATGTTGCCAAGACGGAACTGAACGTTTGAATCCACCACGAGCTTGGTGAGACGTAAAATCTCACGGCAAAGGTGGAACGCGTTCCCAAAGCGACTTTTCTTACGTTCCTTCGTCGTCAGCGTCTTGACTGGCTTCAAGTTGAAGTTGTAATCTAAGTGCAAGTAGTTCAAATTCTTGCGGTGAATCAACAAGTTGAGCATATTGTAACCTTGTCTGCACACTTGCAAACCAGCCTCCACCCAATCGAGCTCGGTGCATTGGAAGAATTTCGTCTTTTTGAGAGCCACGAAAAGGTTACGTCTCTTCACCGGCTTCGGCGGACGTTTGTGGAGCTGATTCAGGACGAACCCCTTCAGCAACTTTTGGTAGGATACGCGCACCTTGACTGGGTAGCCAGACGGACAGTGCTCGTGGAACCAACTGTTCACCAAAGGCACGTCCATGGCGCGACGCGTTTGACCACTTCGGAGATTGAACGGCCTCGGCGCGTAAAGGAGCGCGATTCCACCGGACGTGTTCTCCGTGTAAAGTGGAGTCTCTTCCAAGAAGGGCTCGATGCCCAACGGTAACTCAAAGTCGTCGTCCTCTTCCTCTGCGGCTTGCTTCTCCTTCGACGATCTGTAATGCGCTATGGGATGGATGAGCGGGTCGTAGTAATACGCCGGTAAATCCGGATCATCCGTCTTGATGAACATGACCATGGGCGTGTGGTACACCGCGAGCGAAACCTTGCGAGGACGGTTATTGTACAAGTACGGAAACGCCACCTTGTACTCGGTTCGCAACGCACTGCGGATGATGAGCTTGTTGATGTCGTTGAACTCATTCCAGTCTTCATCCGCACGGTCCATGTCGCGGAATAACGGCTCAAACTTCGGTCCACCCGGAATGCACATGCCCAACGCCTTGGCGGTGAAGAAAGATTTGTGATCGAAGAGGTAAAAGTAATTTTTATCCGTTAAGTCACTCAGCAGATGCGACGAAAGCCTGTGCAAGTTCGCCATAACTGGTATCGGAAGCTGCCACTTGCGGTAACTCGGCCCGTTGACAAACTTCGTCCACCTCAGCGGCGTGTGATCGTAGAACCACTCCACCACTGGCGCGTCCTCTTCCTCGTCGAGTTCCAACTCGATGGCTTCCAGAGGATCCACGTCCAACAAGTTATCTGCGTAATCCAGAGGCGGTTCTTCGTCATCGAAAGGCGGAAACCGCATACGCTTAAAATGCTTTCTATCTCTCTTCTCTCTCCTCATCATGATCCACATCGTGCCCCACTGCGCTATGAAGACGGGCTCGATGACGCGCGGAGTCTCGTTCACAAACGTAATGGCGCCCGTGATGTGATAAATCACTTCACAGTGCCTCACTTGCTCCCAAGGCATCGGCATATTCTCCAAAAGCTTATACACTGCGTGCGGCACGAACTTCAACGCCCCCAAGTACACGCGCTTATCGTGTCTAAACTTTCTCGAAGACATGTCCCCGTGATCTTTGATGATCTTTCTCACGTGTTCCGGCGGCATCTCCTCTTTCGCCGGTTCCACGTACCCAAACTTCCTCGTCGTGCTGTAACGCTTCGCATTCAACGTTTGCCATTTACGAGCTGCGAATCCATCGAAAAAGCACGCGCGCACACTCGTCAGTCGTCGCTCGCGCCGCGCCGTCGAAACGGGGCAATGCGCCGTGCCCTCGCCGCGCCCTTCGCGCCCTCTCGCTCGCCCTCATCCTCTCTCGCGCCTCGCGTCGTCGCTCATCGCGCGTCCACGCACCTTTTTCTAATATCTCCTCGCTCACGCCAACCTCCATGGCGTCCTCATCGCTCTCCGCGCGCGCACCGCGCGTCATCGGATCACCGCCGGCCGCCGGCGCCCTCGCGCGTGGTCGTCTCCCTCGCGCGCGCGGCGTCGATGACCGCGCGACTGTCGCGCGCGAACGATGACCGCGCTCTTACGCTCGCGGTTCGCGGCTCGCGCGCGTCGAGGACGACCGCGCGTCGCCGAGTGCGGCGCTCGCGACGGGGACGAGCCGTTGTCCCAGCCCTCGGGGAGGGGAGAAACCCTCTCGCGAATCGGTGGGTCGCGACTCGCGGAACGCCGGCGAGACGCGCGAGGACGCGGGAAGGGCGCGGTGCGGTGAATTTGTATATTAGTATTCGCAAAATTTTAGGCGCTGTAGCTGCTATGTTTCAAAGCGGTCGATGCGTGCGCGCGGTGACCGCGCGGCGACGAGTCGAAGCGTCGACGCGCACGGAGAGGCTCGACTGGCGTTCGGCGGTTTACTTTTCCGGGACGCTGCACGGTTCGATGCCCCAGATTTCCTTGGCGTACTGGTCGATGGTGCGGTCGGAGTTGAACTTACCGCTGAAGGCGGTGGAGATGATGGAGGACTCGGTCCAGCCGGCGGATTCGGTGTACGCGGCGTCGACGCGCTCTTGCGCATCGAGGTAGGAGGCGAAATCCTTACCGACGAGGAAGTAGTCACCTCGGCCGAAACCTTCGTTGCCTTCGAGAGAACCCAAGAGTTCTTCGAACTTGTCACCAAACACGCCGCTACGCACGTACTCGCACGTTTCCGTGAAACGCGGATCCGGGATGAACTTGCCTGCCGCGCGTTCCGCGCGCGCCGGTTCAACTTCGGGATCGGTGATACCGAACAAGAAGAAGTTATCCTCACCAACGCACTCTCGGATTTCAACGTTCGCACCATCGAGGGTACCGATGATCAAGCAACCATTCATTTGGAACTTCATGTTGGAAGTACCGGAGGCTTCGGTGCCCGCGGTGGAGATGTGCTGAGAAAGTTCAGACGCCGGGATCAACGTTTCAGCCAAGGAAACGTTGTAATCCGGGACGAAGACAACCTTGAGGAGGTCACCGATCTCCGGGTCGTTGTTCACAACGTTACCGACGTTGTTGATGAGTCGGACGATGCGCTTGGCTTGCAAGTAAGTGGCGTACGCCTTGCCGCCGAAGACGCAGACGCGCGGCACGCACTTGGCGCGCTCCTCCGGCGTCATCGCCTTCATCTGCTTGTAACGGTAAATAATGCCTAGGATGTTCAGGAATTGGCGCTTGTACTCGTGGATGCGCTTGACCTGAATGTCAAACATGGAATCAATCGGGACGTCAATGTCCGTGACCTTCTTGATGTAGTCCTTGCAGATTTGCTTGCGGGCGAGCTTCGCCGCCTTCCACTCCGCTTGGAGCTCCGGGTTGGAGGCGTTGTCAGCCAACTTGCGGAGTTCATCGGTGTCGGTGATCCACTTGTCGCTGCCAACCCACTTGGTGATGACGGCGGAGAGTTCCGGGTTGCAGAAAGCCAACCAACGTCGCGGCGTGACGCCGTTCGTCTTGTTTTGGAACTTTTCTGGGAAGAGCTTGTAGAAGTCGTTGAAGACGACATCCTTCACAATTTCGGAGTGAATGGCGGCGACACCGTTGATCGCCATACCGGAGATGCAGCACAAGTTAGCCATGCGCACCATCGCGGGTTCCTCTTCTTCCTCCTCTTCTTCTTCGACGACGGCCGTCTTCGCGGTCTTCGCCTTGGCGGCCTTCGCCTTGGCGGCCTTCGCCTTCGCCTTGGCCGCAGCCTTGGCAGCCTTTTCTTCCGGAGACACATAGTTCTCGAGGATACCCATCGCAGCGATGGTGCGCTCGAGTTCGGCGGCTGGCATTTTCGCGTACTTGGCCTTCACGGACGCGATGAACTCTTTGTCGATGCGCTTGATGATCTCCATGTGTCGCGGAAGAAGCTCTTCAACCAAATCCATCGGCCACTTTTCGAGCGCTTCCGGCATGACTGTGTGGTTCGTGTACGCGACAGTCTTGGTCGTGACGGCCCAGGCATCGTCCCAGCTCAAGCCTTCCTCGTCGATCAAGATGCGCATGAGTTCCGGAGCGGCGAGCGTCGGGTGCGTGTCGTTCATTTGAACAGCGACCTTTTCGTGAAGCTTGCTCCAGTCAGAGTTGCCCCGCTCCTTCCAGCGCGCCAAGATGTCTTGGACGGACGCGGAGCAGAGCATGTATTGCTGGCTCAAGCGCAAAGCCTTACCTTCGCGGGTGCCGTCACCCGGGTAGAGCACGGCGCACAACTTGGACGCCAAGTTGGTCGGGCCCATGGAGGTGTCATAGTCGCTCGCGTTGAAAGCCGCCAAGTCGAACTCGACAGCCGACGGTTGCGCGTCCCACATGCGAAGAGAGATGCAGTTACGCGTCTTGTAACCCGGAATCGGGGAATCGTACGCGACCGCGCGCACTCGTTGGCCCGGTTGCCACTTACCGTCGACGACGCTTCCGTAAAAGGAAATCGGGTAGCTCACCTGCGGGCGCGGGATTTCCCACGGGTTGCCCACTTCGAGCCAGTCATCGGCGAATTCCAATTGTTCACCGGTCGCCTTATCGACACCTTGCTTGAACAAACCGTACTTGTAACGCAAACCATAACCCCACGCCGGAAGATCGAGCGTGGCGATGGAATCCAAAAAGCAAGACGCCAAGCGTCCCAAGCCGCCGTTACCCAAACCGGCGTTGCGTTCGACGCTCATGACGTCCTCGAGCGTGTATCCGAGAGAACGAAGCGCGTCAGAGTACTCACCCGTGAGTCCCATGTTACCGATCGCATTCGTCAACGCGCGACCTTGCAAGTATTCCATGGACAAGTAGTACGCTTGCTTCGGGTTCTTCTTGTGAAAGTGCGCGTACGTCTCGTTCCATCGGTCGACCAATCCTTCGCGAACGCTCTGCGCCGTCGCTTGGTACATCTCCGGCACACCAAACTCGATCGGCAACGCGCTCGTTGACTTAGCCGCATGGTATCGCACGTTCGCCTCGACCTGTTCCTTGGTCGCCGTACCCCCCATCTCGACAGCCGCCGCTCGCGCCGTCGGCTCGCTCGCCGCCGCTGCGTTCGATCGAGCGTCCATTCGTCAGTCATCTCGCGTCTCTCTCACTCACGACGACGTCTCCGCGCGCGCGCGCGTTCCACGCGTCCCACCACCGTCTCACGACGGTCATCGCGTTCCCTCGCACTCCTCCTCGCGCGAGATCGCTCCGGACGAATCGAATGCGGTTACGATTCGTCTTCATCAATCCATCCATCGGCATGGACATCGATCGCGCGTACCTCTGATCGTCCCGCGTCGCACCGCGCGCCGGTGCGTCGTCGGCGCCGCGGAGACGCGCATCCTCGTCCTCATCATCGCCACCGCGAGACGCTCGGCGTCGTCGTGTGTCGCTCGCGCCACCGTCAACGCGACGGATGCGCGCATCGATGCGCGGGGACAGCCTGGCGGGGGGACTCGTGTTTGAGTCGTGATCGGTGAAACGCGGTCGGCGACCGACCGGTGTTGAACCGGCGAGAGAGACGAGACGGACAGAGGCGCGGGACGACGTGCGGACGGGACGCGCGGATGCATGGACGGGAGAGAGATGGATCATTTCAACAGCACTTCGAGCGAGGGGCGTGGATCGGCGTCGGGGATGATTTCGTAACGCCACACGACGGCGGGACCGTACGAGGCCAAGACGTGACGCGCGTGGTCGACGGGGGCGGCGGCGTGCACGACGCCGGTGACGCGCAGAGGTTGGAGCTCGGCGATGAGCTCTGCGGTGCGGGTGTCGTAGACGTAGACGACGCCAGAGGTGCAAGAATCGCCGCACGCGAGGAATTTACCATCCGAGGTGCAGTCGAAACGGCACGCCGGACCGGGATAGCTGACGTTGGCGCCCCGATAGCGCTCGTTGGGAAGCGTCCACTGTCGTAAGCGTTTGCCCGCCGCGAGATCGAAGGTTTCGATGCGCGCGTCGCGCGTCTTGGCGTACAGAACGTTGCCGTAGATGCGAACGCAATCGACCGGGTGTTTCGCCTTGAAAGTGGGCGTGGGAATGGTCTCGCCCTTGGTCGTCTTCGGCGCCTTGGCGCCGTCGGCGAGCTTCCATTTTCGCACCGCGCCGCCTTGGACGTGACCGGTGACCGCAGTCTTACCGTCGGCGTCGCACGCTACGGACGACGCAACCGCTTCGACGTTGATCGTCTGCACGCACTCGCCCTCGCCGTCTTCACCGCCGAAGATGTCCCAAACCTTCAAGAGTCCGTCCTCGCCGACGGAGACGACGCGCCCCGCTCGCTCGCTCGCGCAGCACATGTCTCGCACCGGTCCACCGACGTGCGCGGGTAACCGCGCCACGACACGATTTTCAGTCACACTAATCACACTGATCACCCCGTTTTCATCCCCAACGGCTAAAATCGCATCACCGAATTCGTGCCCGCGTCCTCTCGTCGCCCCGCCCGCGACGTTCTCCTTCTCCTCCTCCGCGTCGTCGCCGCTTCGCACCCAGCACACCGCCGTGATCTCCCCCCCCCGCTGATGTTCCGTCGTCTCGTGCACGTACTGCGCCACCACCGCCGT
>MDTD01179926.1_pt1 | contig 16657 bp, 17 predicted proteins | sample 811221 | NCBI WGS metagenome assembly MDTD01 (sample SAMN05326646, study PRJNA326480) | marine metagenome | isolation source: seawater | place: Pacific Ocean: South West | collected 2011 | reverse complement strand
GAAAAGAATGATTTAACACTAAAAGAATTATATGATATGACAAATATAGTATTAACAGTGAAGGTTTTTAATACTGATCTCGGTAAAACCGAATACATGAATCATTTAAATCACCCAAATATAAAATGCACAACACTATCTATGATGACTACAGCCATTCCTTTCTTATTTCAACCGATTAAATATAATGATAATCTTTATGTTGATGGTGGATTAAAGGGAAATTTTCCAATTGAAGCATGTAAATCTGATAATTATTTAGGAATAAATGTTAAAGGGGGGACATGTAATACAAAAAACTTTAGTTTATTAGATTATTTACCAATTTTAGGATTCACGATGAATTTAATGAATGAGAGCGATAATTATATAGATCAAGATGATAAAATGATTTTTACATATCATATTAATTGTGGTTTTAATTTTAATTTGGATGAAGAACAGAGAAAATCTATGATAGAAAAAGGATATAATGAAACAATAGATTACCTTAAAAAGTTATAAATAATTAAATCTCTTTTTATAATCTTGAATAGATGCTTTTAGCGAAGGTTTATTCCATAAGACATATCTACTAAGTGCTCCTGCTGTCATGGGTTTTGACCAATCCTCAGTTGCTTTATGCCTATTCATGTATCTTTGTTTTCTAGCACTATCCTTATGTTTTGTATAATCACTCATTCCGGCTGCTCCAAAATGAGTCGTTTTTATCTTTTTACCATTTTCATAGAATACAGCCATGTATTTCTTTTTAGAATTCGTTGACTTTTTAAAGACTACTCTTTTACCATTAGCGCGCGATGAACCACCCTTTTTAGATCTTTTTTTAGTATTTCTTTTGTTTTTACCAATAGTTTTCATATACTATTGGGTATATAAAAATATATATATATATATAAATGAAAATTGATGATTCACTTTTTGTTAAAATAGTTTTGGCTCTTGCTTTCGGATGGATAATCTATCATCTATACAAAAAAATGTGTTCTTGTCAAATAGAAGGTGTATCTTCGCCTGTACCTACTAGTCCTAGTCCTAGTCCATGGTCACCACACCCCCCTAGTCCTAGTCCCCGTCCTGGTCCTAGTCCATGGTCACCACACCCCCCTAGTCCTATTCCTAGTCCCCGTCCTGGTCCTAGTCCCCGTCCTGGTCCTAGTCCCCGTCCTGGTCCTAGTCCCCGTCCTGGTCCTAGTCCATGGTCACCACACCCCCCTAGTCCTAGTCCCCGTCCTAGTCCTATTCCTAGTCCGGGGCCACCCCCCCCTCCTCCTCCTCTTTCAACATGCTTAACCACGATGAAAAAATATTGTCGTAATCGTAGCAAACCGGAATGCCTAATGTGTTTGGGCACAAAACAGCAAATCATGAGAAAAGCAGGGTGTAAGCAAAGTGATTTTAATATTTTTTGCAACATATAATAAGTTAAGGATAATATTACATTGATTACAATCTAAAATGACAAAAGAACTTATGAATTAAATAAAATATAAATAACATGAATACATAACCAATATATTTCCTTTTTATTTTCCAGTAAGTTTGAAAATCATAAACATTCATTTTTCAGATTTATATAATTTATCATATAACTAATTTAATCAAATTTACACAATCTTGAGATTAAACTTCATGGCCTTCTCGTAACCATTCGGCATACCCTCTGCTTCAGACTTTGTCTTAGCATATGATAATCCAAAGCGAGACTTTTCTTGCCACTTCTTGAGAGCCGCCTTGACACCCTTCTTGTCTGGTCTGCTGTTAACCTCTTCCTCTTGACACCATTCAACGAAGTTATCATAAAGAGTCTCAAAATCACTTGGAGCGAGTTCCATAATACCATCGGTTGCTAAGATATTATCTGCTTCAATACAATTTTGTTCAATCCACTGACCAACCATATCATTGTTGTTACGATACTCATTAGTCTTCGCCTTCACTTCCTTTGGAATATCAATACCAAACTGATCATACTCTCTCCAGTGTGGTAGAATAATCGCTAAGAAAGGAATAACCCACATCGGAATCTTATTTTTGATACCCTTATCCTTAAGATATCTGTGCTTATCCTCATCAACTTCATTCTGATAATCTACGAAGCGAGCAATGAAATCAACGACTTCTAACCTTCTCCATGTACCATCATCATTTGATGGAATGTGAGGTAAATCATTACACATACAAATCAGTTTGAATTGAGGAGTAAATTCAAATGGTTCCTTGTATAAACCTCTGGCAGTGATTTTATCATTACCAGTAATTTCTTTCATCTGACCAACATTAAGTGTTTCATTAACATCAGGTTCTTGCATCACTGCTAGACGCTTACCTCTCGTTACAGCCATCTCAGGACTAGCCGCACCAGATGCTTTACGCTTCTGTGTTAATAGAGCAATTGGTAAATTACATGAGTAATCACCCATACACATAGACATCAGATCAATAAGCTTAGACTTACCATTACCACCAGTACCAGTCCAAATATAAAATCCTTCATCCCTATTCTCACCAGATAAACACTTTGATAAGAATCGAAGCGTGTAATTCTTAACTGCCGGAATTGGAACAATCTTATCAATGAAATCATTCATATCATCATAAAATCTCTTGTAGTTCCGCATCTCGGGGAAAGCATTCACATCAATATTATGAAAAGATTCTAACATGTTATCAAGTGAAATTGGCATTTGTTCCGGTTTCACTGGCATAGAAACACGCGTGCTCATTGTAATATAATCTTCCGGTCTACCTTCCCTAAATTCATTATTCTTGAGATCATAAACACCATTGTCAAAACCTAATAGACTCGTATCGGTATCAAACTTCTCCATGATTTCCTTCTTGTAAAACATATCTCTAAGATTCTTCATTATACCACTGACATACCCACCCTGTAATAGTTTCATTTGAATGCTCATTATATTCTTAAGAAGTTTACCATATCCACTCTTTCCTTCCATTACTTCACTAGGGTCTTCTCCATCTAATTGCATCCTTTGAATTTCTTCTTGTTTCTTATCATGATAATAAGACTGATATTCATAATATAAATTATAAATTTCATTGTGTATCTTATTTTTAAGAATAGTTCCTTCTAGTGTTCTTTCCCATCGTTGACCATTAAAGTGAAACCATTCATCCTTTACATTTACTGAAATAAATTCATCCTTATATCTTTCATATACAACTTTCGCAACAAGATAATCCGCATCAGCCCCACTCCGTACTGACTTTTCAACATGGGTTTTTAAACTTTCATTCATAACCTTTCGATACATAGTAGGATTATCCATTTCGGCTTCTCGTTTTAAAGAAGCAATACCTCTCTTAGCTCCTTCATAATTATCAAATGATTTCCATTTGTATTTACAATCTCTCTTAGATGTTCCATCCGCATAAGATGGATATTTCATACTAAATTCTTGCCATGTTTCTAATAGAGCATCGCGATTAATATTATGTAATCCTGCACCTACTCTTAGCCAAGAACCATAATCACTTGCTCTTTCTACTGAAAGACAACCGACTAATCCCCTGACCAGTTTTAACTCTTCTTCTTCAACAATCTTGAATGGATTAATCACATTATTATTATCAACATAGTAACTCATTCCGTAAATATCATCATCATCGTTTTTTACGCTAGACATATTACTGCTACTACTATTACTCTTTTTCACTTTAAGTGTTTTCATGAATTCATCTTTGTAAGATACATTGTCCTTTTTAATGTAACACATCGTCATCTTATTAAGAATAGTTTTTACATCAGTATAATATTCATCAAATATTTCCTGTTCTAATTCTTCGGGATAACCGTCTTCAGCAAACTTGTATACCTTAGTTACAATATAAGGAGTTTCACCTTGCTTACCACACCCATAAAGCTGCCATGATGAAAATGAACTATCTAAGATACCTTTTGTATCATTATCGGGTCCTATTTCACAGCCCTCGCTGAAAATACTTTGAATCTTATCTTCGCTTTGAATAATTGAGATTAACTTCTTGTAAACTGACTTTTCAATGATTATATCTGGGAAACCAAGATGAATTCCATCCTTTGTTTTGTATTCACCCTTCTTGCATGGGTAAGGTTTCGCTTTTTCCATAAGGAATACTGTGTTCTTGTCATCCGTATTTTCAACACAATCGTCTATTTTAGACCATAAATACTCTAAGAGTTTTTCAATATTATCGCTATTATATTGTCTTTCTGATAACTCACTTTTATATTTAAGATCAATATCAATTACAAAAGGAAAATATTCTCGCATCTTCTCTACAATTGGAATCTGGAGAGCATCCTTTGCGTAACATTCGGAAATTAGTTTATAAAATTTAGGTAGTTTCTTTTCAGGGATAGACCACTTACCGGGGAAAGGTGGCATGCCTGTATGAGTAATGGGTTTTCCATCAGTGTCTTTTTTGACCGTAAAGTTATTTAGAAATGCTTGAATTACTTCCATTCTCAAATAATGATTTCTTTATATTTTTTTCTTTAATTAAATTTACTTTAGCAGGTTTTATCAAATTTCAATACTTTTTATGCCTGGCTTCCGTCTCTCTACTTTTACTAAAATTTCAAAATATCAAATTTTTAATTTTCTACAAAATTAAATAGGTATTTAAAATGATATTAAGAATAAAAATTTATAGTTGATAAATGTCGAAAGAAGCCATGAAACGTATTGCGAACAAAGATATGAGACAAATAGAAAAGATGAATTTATCTGATTTAGGGATTCATGTAAATTTTAACGAAGAAAATATCATGAAAGCAACAGCGATAATTATCGGACCTAAAGATACACCCTATGAAAATGGTATATTATATTTCATAATAGAGTTTCCACATAATTATCCTTATTCTCCACCTAAAGTAGGATATTTATCACATAGTCGTTATAGAGTTCACCCTAATTTGTATGTGGGAAGATCACATGATAACTTTATTGGTAAAGTATGTCTTTCTGCGATTAATACATGGTCCGGACCAAAATGGACAACAGTGATGGATATTGGATCTGTATTACTCTCAATTCAATCGTTGCTATGCAATGATCCATTACACAATGAACCTGGTTTTGAAAATGAAAAGGGTAAGAGAAATGATACTTATAATGAAATGGTTGAATATGATACTTACAATCATTTGATTAAGAATAATGGATTTAGTATCCATCCATTATTTGAATCATTTAAGGATGTTATTTCAGAACATCTTAAGAAAGAAAAAGAAACTATCTTAACTAAAGTAAATGATTTATGCGAAAAGAATCCTATGCCTATTAAAGCATCAATTAATATTTATAATTTGATGATGATAATTGATTATAATTCATTAAAAGAAGAATTGACACAAAAGTTAAATAGTTTATAAATTTGATTTATATTAAAGATTATTAATTACTATAATATATATAATGGACGACTCAGAGATTCACTTTTGCGAAGAATGCCAAAACATGACTTATCTATATTTAGACAAAGATAAAAAGTTAATACATCATTGTAAAGCATGCGAAAAATCAGAACCGTTTACAGGTAAGGATAATTGTATTTATTCAATTGATTTTAGAGAATATGACAAATCTGAATATATTAATCATAATCCATATATTACGCATGATGTTACCTTGCCAAAGATAGAAGGAAATAGTAATCTAAAATGTACAAATCCTGAGTGTATTTGTAATGTAAGTGATAAACCTAGTTCAGTAACTTATATTAAGTATGACGATGACAAAATGAAATATATTTATATTTGCAATCACTGTGGTCAGAAGTGGAAAAATGATTAACCTTTTTAGAATATTACCTTAGTTATCTTTGTTCCCACATTGACAGTCTTCTTCATCTTCTTTTGCGTATTTAAGATATCCGTAAAATAAAGCTACAAGAACCAATAATATAAATACAACAATTCTAATATCAATACATGTAAATTTATCTAGTATTTTTTTTAACTCTTCCATTTATATTTACCATATAGATTTAAAAATTTGATAAATTAATTTAATAATAAATATCTTGATCATAAATAATTATGTCAGAAGAATACTATTTAACCGACAATATTAGATATAAAGATGATATTATGGAATATAAAAGTTGTGATAATTTCAAAAAGATAAAAAATCATAATTGGCACCACATATTAAGTGAATATGGCTGGGAAAAGATTCATAAGAAATGGGTTATACAGTTAAACCGATTAAGTAAAAATAAGAGTAAAAATTCAAGATATGGTAATCTGGATTGTGAAAGAGATGGAGATTGTTTCTTTCATTGTATCGCGAATGCCTTAAATGAAAAAGAAAGAGAAAATAATATAATTTATGATTCGGATGATATAAGAAATCTTATATCTGAAAATTTAACAGAGGAGCAATATGATATGATTATAGGATATTATCGGATAATGAAAGATGCCGATGATTTTAGTGAAGACTGGGATCCATATAAGATAAATTCATTAGAGGATTTTAAAAGACAAATATCTACTTCAGGACATGAATATTGGGGGGATTATATTTTACTTCAAGTTTTGATGAACATACTGGAATGTAATATATTTATCATGAATTGCAATGAATACAGTAATGATTTTACAGTTTATAATACATTAAATGATTATAATCCAGACTATGATAGTATTTTCTTAATTTATGAAAATAATTGTCATTTTAAACTTGTTGGATATTTTGATGATAAGATTATTTCATATTTCAATGATGATACTATTCCTCAAGAATTAAAATCTTTATATCGTCTAAATTCAAATTAAATTAAAAATTAATAAAATAATATATATTGTAAATTATATTATGGAATCTGTAGTCTTACTTGGATTAATGGGTGTCGGTTATTTAATGAATAAAGATAAAGAAGAGAAACATACAACTCATCCAGAAGTTCAGCCTCCTGTAGTTCTTGGAAGTGGTAACTCGGTATATGATCAAGCGAATTATGTTGATTCGAAGAAATATGAAATAGACATGGTAACTAAACATCATGATTTAGCGATGCAAGGTGATAGTAAAGTTATTGATCATTTAAATATGGGAGGTAGGAATACTTTAAGAGATAAAGATGTATTTAGTGACAGTATTAAGTCAATTTCTGGTGTAGAAATACCTAAGGAAGAATTTTTAGTAAATGATCAAGGTATAAAATCTGAGCCATTTTTTTCTGGAAATGGTCCAGCAAATATTAATTATGATGATAATCAAGCACTAATGAATCATCAAGGTGGTAGCCAAGCTTTTAGACCACCTAAGAGAGAAATTGGACAATTCTTTGAATTACAAAAAGATTTAGGGAATGTATTTGGTAATCAGTTTGATGGTGCAAGAGCCGATCAATCCAGGTATATTGGTAGTACAGAAAGAAGAAATGAATTACCCTTTGAACAGGAGATGGTTGCTCCTATAGATGATAAGAGTGAAGTTAATCGTGATATTGATTTAGCTTATGCTCAGAGAAACTCTGTAGATGCGATAAGAACCTTAAATAACATGAAAGAAAGTTATGGTGGTAAGATATTAGGTGGGAAAGGCATTGATCATCGTGGTCTTGAGGGAGAAGTATTTCAACACAAACCCGATGCTGATTATGTTAATACTGCGGACAGATGGTTAGTTACTACCGGAGCAATTGAAGCACCCATGATTCAACCCGAAGAAGTAGTTAAAGAAACAAATAGGGCATATTTCAATGAGGGTAAGATGGGACCTGCCGGAGCAGTTAATTTTAATCCAAGTGAAAGTCGTCCTAATTTCAAGAGATCTACAAATCAACAATTAAATATTGATAGCAATCGTAACATGAATTTAGAGGATAAAGCTATAGATGATGATCATAATAAAGGTAGTTATTTTGCTTACCCAAATGAAAGAGAAATCACTGAAGAAAGAACTTATGAAGGTAATATTAAATCTGTATTCCAGGGTGAAACAGAAAGATTATATGATAGTGTAAGACCAACAGTTAAACAGACAACTTTGGATAGTGATAGAAATGGATTTGTTGGATCTTCAATCACTACAGTGCCAGAAGAAAGATTACAAGATTCTGTAAGAGCAACAAAGAAACAAACTACCAATTATGAATACAATGGTAATGCTGGTTCATATTTACCTGGTTCTATGTCGAATGATCAGTTTTACAGAGCTGACTTGAATCCAAATAAAGAAATTATTTCACAAGGTAGAGAACCCACACCTGTAAATACTAAATTATCAAATGGGGTAGATATATTAAATGTAGATATTAAGAAGATTGAAAATGATTATTTTAATCCGAGAATTAATAATTTAGACAAGGTATATCAAGAAATACCAACAGATAATACATGTGAATATACACAAGAGAAAGACACTCTTGATAATGTGAAATTAGCTGATAGATTAGATCCTGTCATGTTAGACCCATTCAAAGATAATCCTTACACGCATTCTTTAGCATCTTTTGCTTATTAATGCTTAATGCTTAATGCTTAATGCTTAATGCTTATTAATCTTTAAGATTTAAATAATTATTTTTATCTACGTTTATTTAAGTTTATGAATAGAATATTATTCATATTATTTTTACTTTTTGTATTATTGTTATTATTCAATAATAAAGAAGGAATGAGAAATCCATTAGTTCCAACAGAATATGAATTTGCCACATTAACAGCACCACAAGATGTTATGAGTGGATATTATCAAGCTGAATTATATAAGAGTGATTCTACATGGAAAGCTGGTAATAAGAAATGTCATCACATTTTAGACAAAGATGATTGCTCTTTGGTTGGGGATGATGGTAGATTAGCGAATGATGCTTGCTTAGTTGAATGTGATACATCGCCTATATCTGTGACTATTAAAAAGAGACAAGATGTGGGCGATGATTTATCTTCTAGAGGTATTAATTTTGAAGATAGTGATGAATATAATTATTTAGAAATATACGATAGTATTCAAAATATTAACGGTGATATAGACTCATTAAGAGGTGTTATTGATGAGGTTAAAAAACAAGCAAAATATCTTGATATTGGATCAAAATGTACTCCTTGTTTTTATGATCCAAATTCAAATAATATAGACAGTGTATTAAAGCTTGAACCAGATGAATATCTTGAAGCATGTCCAAGTGAATGTGAATCTTATGCTGATTGTTTTTTGGATTCAGATAAAAGACCTGATTTAAATTGCGAATTATAATATAATTAAAAAAAATATATATATATATATATGGAATACTTATATGTAGTTTTGGTGTTATTGATATTATATCTTTTTATGAATAAATGCGCTTGTAAAAGAGTTGAAGGGCTATCTCCGGGGGATTGTTGTAATTATGGGGATCCGTGCGATTGTTCTGGATTAGATGTTTTCACATTTGGGGCAATAGGCAATTCCGAATGTGCCGATAAAGGTATGGGGTATTGTAAATAAATATTAATGTATAGAACCTGATATTTCAATATTTTTATTACATTGTAAACATGAATATTCTTTAGTATGATCAATCTTTTCTAGATTCGTTAAAATATAATTTTGAACACATTTTTTAACAAATAAACTTTTTACGATTTTATTATCACTTAATAAACCTAATTCGTCATTTTCATGAATGTCGTGATTATCTATCTGTAAACATAGATAATCTTTGTCATTATGTTTTATCGGTTTTATCATGTTTATCTTATAAATATCTCTGTTCTCTAATGGCGTCATCATTAAATAATTTAATATTTTGATATTTAAGATATCTTTACACTGAATGGTATCTTCAGTAATATATTCATATGTGTAATATTCTTTATCATTGAATGATTTGGTTTCTTTTAATGAGAACTGTAAATTATCTGTTTCATTAAACTGAACTATAATTGAGGGATTTGAAAATAAATTATTATCTTCTTTAAGAAGAGTTATCTTTTTGGGATTGAATTCACTAAAATCTACATTGATATTAAAATTGTATCGGTTTAATGAATTAGAGTTTCTATGACTTGAATGAATTGTAAAATTTTTAAATTTCTTCTCTTGTATTTTAATTTCATGTTTAAGTGTATTTTCTTCACTAGTGGCTTTAGGTATATTTGGAATAGTAGTAGTATCTTTTAACTCTTTTAAATATATATCACCCATGTGATTTATAAGTTCCTTATTTAATACAGATAATTCATCTGTATTTATATTATGAAAGATTAAGGGATAATTTCTTCTATATATTTCAATATGATGACTAGAATGAGATATATCAAAGCCAATCTCTTCTTGTATCAATTTAGAAATTGTTTCATACATGTAATTTTTGTTTTTCTTAGAAAAGTACATGTCGTAAAGTGACATAATTAAAGATTAAAATTAATAGAATAATATTCTTTAAACTTATTTTTTTTATTTAATATTATTTTCTCTTATTTTCTCTTATTCGTTTTTTCTACGAGACTTTTGCTTACGTGATTTTCGCTTACTTGATTTTCTCTTACGTGATTTATATTTTTTCTTAAGTTTCTTTTTAGATTGAGCTTTTAATTCTTCTCCTATATAGCCTATACCTTCTACAGCGTTAAAATATGGTATAAATACATTATCCCCTGGTTTAGATATAGAACAACGACAGAATCCATGTTTCCCGCATTGTGAGTTAATCATATGAACATGATTTATATCATTTTTAGAAATCATTTCAGATAAGACAGGATCATTTTTAAAATCAATATTATCTGGAGGTAATAAATCCATTTTAAATGTTCCACCCGATCCAACAATAATTTGTCTTAATGTAAAACCACTTGAATATATTATAACACTATCCTGATAGTTATGTGTATCTGCACATATATAAACACACTCTTTATTAGGATATTTAGTAGCTAATAATCTAAAATATGAATTCACATTATCATTAATGGCCCAATTTTTTCCTGGTTTTTTCTTTTTCCCCTTCATCTTCGGTAATTTATAATGTAATGAAAATAAAGGTTTATGTCCAAAAATAAAACTAATGTCATCTTCTAAATTTGGATCTTCAGATATAATATCTGCTTCTGTATCAATTATTTTTATTTTTAATGATTTATCTACTTGATAATTAATATCTCCGATACCCATTATAAAATATTTATTAGAAGGATTATTTACTTCTAAAAGATATTTTTCTTTTTCTTCTAAAGAATCAAGCATTGATAAATATTCATGATCAATACCATTCTCAATTCTTTCGGGTGAGGCAGGTGGGGTTGATGGTTTAGATTCTGAGATAAATTCATGTGGTTTTTTATCGTGATTTTCATGATTACCTGTACACATCAAGATGGGAACTTTCGAATCATCGCCAATACTGGTTAAAAGATCAAAACTCTTTACTAAATGATCAGTTCTAGCTAATTTACCTCCACCAAATATATCTGTATTATCTATATGTCTTTCATATTCTATTTTTTCATATGAACTATCTTCTCCTTCTGTATCAAATGGATAATAATTATCACCTGTAACCATAATAAATTTTGGTTTTATTTGATCAATAGAATTTCTTAATGCTGGATATAAATAATGTAAAGGTAATTTGTCATTATCAGGATCGCCTTTATTCCAACAACCAAATGTTATAAAGTCATCCATATATAAATATATATAAAAAATACTAATCGTAAATGCCAGCATCTATTTCAGATCTTCTATTTTTTGATTCACAATAACGATAAGATTCATCAAAATCAACTTTATTTGACCATGCTTCTTGTCCATAAAGTGTTTTTATATTACTATCATCTCCTTTTATTTCATTTAACATTTCTTCTTCATTATTTAAATGATCGGTTAACTCAGATTCACTACAATCATTATTAAATAATTGAGCATTACAACAATCATTAAATAAATTTAATGGATAAAATTCACTTGTACATGAGTATCCTCTACATTTGTGACTTTCTGATATACAACCAATCTTACTATCAACTTTACTTCTTCCTTCAGAATTTAAATCACTTTGATTAACATTTAATTTTACATAATAACAATCATCATTTAAACAACTATTTTCATCTGTATGTTCACTACAATCAAGATCATCACCGCCATCTGAAACCTTCCCTAAATCCACACAAGTTCTCTTATTTTTATCCCATTGACAATCTATACCATCATCTTTATTTTCATTTTTTATACATGTGTCCTGTGTTCTGTATGAACAATAATCTTTGCTATCTATCACAAATCTAGGAAATATAACAAACGGAATAATTAAAAGTGGTGATAAATAATATAACATAGCAGAATCATCAAAAGCGGAACAAAAAAGTGATAATATGATAATAATAGAAATAGAAATCAACTGAAAATTATCAATGTTTTTAACATCTTTTTCGTAAAAGATAAACATCCCACCTATAGCGACTACCAATACTAAACCAAGTAATCTAACTAAATTTAATTCTAATCTCCCCGCACCTGTGTAGTAAAAATATAAAAGTAATAAATATACAATACACGAGAAGAAAGATATTAGTTCAGATGATATTAATCGCTTTATATCATAATCTTTTGAAGAACCCAAAGGTTTCTTATCTGAAGATTTACTTTTGGTTAAATATTTCTTATAAGATTCTATATTAAAATATTTGGTTACTTCTTTATAACTTCCACATTCATTAGGATTACATTGTTTATTTAGAGCTGTACATACTGTATCGCCTGTATTTTCTTCACATGCTGGTATAGTTACTTTTACCCCCCAGGAAGGATAAAGTATAATTAAGAATACTATTAACTTAATTATGTAATGAGATACTATTCCTATACCAAAACCGAGAATAATTTTATTCATATCTTTTAAAAAAGCTATGCCCAAGAAATAAATAGCAAATAAAATATCAATAAAAATACCTGCTCTATATGTGATCTTTTCTAAATCTTCTGTCATTATTAACTAATATATATAATTTATTGTGGACTTAATGATCTAGTTGTAGATGGTAGTCCATTTTTAGAGATTGAATTATTAGTTCCATTTCCCGGATTACCCATATTTCCTCGACTCATACGAGGCATATCATCTAGGGATACTTCACCTAATTCAGGTTGTGGGCCTCCTAAACTACGGCTTAGTGTGGTAGTTTTATTACTACTAAGAGGAGTATCTTCTATAGAATCTTTTGTTATTAAATGATCTTTATAAAAATTCATTATTGTTTTTGGTAAAACACTCTCAGATGGGAATGCTGCTTGTGGTTCATATAAATCATAATCGGGCATTAAATCATAACTGTCACTGGATTTAACATCAAAATAGTTTCCGCTTTTAGTAATGCCAGTATTTCTTCCGGGGAAAATTCCATCAACTATATCATTTACCGTGGGACATTTAGGACACTCTTTGTTTTCAGGGCATGTTTTATTACAATCGGGACAAGGTTGACTAGTCGGACAAGGTTGACTGGCGGGACAAACGCAATCAGGACATTTTCCATCATTATCACATGTCAAACTGGGGCACTTAGGACACGAAGGGCATGCAGGACATTCTTTTGATTCTGGGCATGAAGGAACAGTCGGACAAGCAGGACATTCCATTTCTAATTTAGAAATTTCAGTTTCTAAATTATCTGCTTTATTTGACATGAAATACATCATTATACCAATCACAAAAAGTAGGAATAATGCAACAAAATGTAATAATTCATTATATTGTTGTGAATTATCAAAAACATAAGTAAACATATGTATATATTAATTTATAGAAAATATTTAAAGTCTAACAAAGTATTGATTTCTTAGTTTAATCATTAATCCATCATTTAATTTTATATCTAAATATTCTTCAAATGACAATCCTTCTAACATACTTTTAATAAAGTGAATCGCATACATCCCACATTGGTAATTAGCTTTTTGATATGGATAATCATTATAAAAATATAAAGGTTTTCGGTTACAATGAGTCCCCTGATTGATTATGTTTTGAATTAATTCTTTAACTTCCATGCTTGGTTTTTTACCGAATGAATCAAAATAATATATACCATAGTTATCACTATTATGTTTACCTAAATCAATATACATTGATATCCAATGTTCTCCCGACTTTGTACTTGGATCAGTATTAAAAACAATACCTATTTTTGATTTGCCATTACTTAAATGTTCTTTCATATCAAAACTACAAAGATTACTAACCGAGCATTTACTGAAATCCATGGGAACCGCTCCATAAAAATAAAATTTATCATCCGCTTCCATATGCTGTTCTAGACAATCTTCTATTTCAAATGTAGATAACCATTCATTATAATTTGTGATCCATTCTTCGGGCATGATAGGTTTGAAACTATCTTTAAATTCTTCTTTGTCAGAACCCAATGCTTGCATCAATGATTTAATCTTTTGCCAACATGCTTCTGAAGAACAATTTGATATTTTGGATATCTCTTTACATACATCATCATGAATATCTTCGGGTGATCTATTTAATGTTATCTCATTTAATTTCTTATCTGTTTTACTCATATTATTAAGGGCTTTTGCCACTTTAATTACAATGTCATCATCAAGACAACTTCCATCAACATCATTTTCACCGGGTGAACAATGTTCTGGTTTATACATTTTATTTCTAGTTTTATGTCTTTTCCCCCTTTTAGAATTTTTTATCCTTTTCACCATATAATTCATGTTTAGAAATTTATTTAAAGTCTTAAGTATTAGTATCATTTAGATTAACTATGAGTTCTCAAGAAACAATTAATTTATGCGAAAAGAAAAATCAAATACAAGATTTATTACAAGATGTTTTTAATGAATATAATCGTATGAATGAGGTCCGCATTCAAAATAACTGTGAAAAAGATTTAGAGATGAGAGGCATGAGTGATACAATCCGCTCATTAGAAACTTCTGAGAAGGAAAAGATTGATGAAATCAGAAATTTAAAGAAAGTAATATGTGACTATGAAACCATGATTAATGATTTAAATAGTAAATTTGAATCACTTGAGGAGGATAAGAAAGAAGAAAATAGATTTGATATGATAAGGATTCAAGCAAATGAAATTTCTGAAAAAGATAGAGAAATAGAAAGACTGAATGGATTAATAAAGCACTATAAGAAGAAGGATAATAAAGATGATCCTGATGATACAGAAAAGATAAATACAGTACTAAATAAAGTTGAATCAAGTAATGTTTCTGAAATAACATTGACGGAAGTTGATGAAGCAGTTGACGAAGAGACAGGCGAATCTAATCCAAATTTCATTTATGATGAAGATAAAAAGACAGAACAACCGGAAGAACAACCAGAAGAACAACCAGAAGAACAACCGGAAGAACAACCGGAAGAACAACCAGAAGAAGTAGACAAAGGAAATCTAATTATTGTAACATCAAAGAAGATTAAATATTATGCATATGAAAATGAAGTTCCACAAACTGTATATGAATTTAATGGTAAGAAACTCGCAGAAAAGCCACTTGGAACGCGCATGAAGAATGAGAAGGGCAAGTATCGGGTTCAATTATTTGCTTCTTAAAAGTTTTATATATCTCTCACTTATTTCATCTTTCGTTGAAGTGTGTTTAAATGTCCCTAAAAATCTCTTACTATCATTAAGATATAATTCAATTAAATATGGATCTATATAATTGGTTTTACAGACTATTGGTGTGTTGTTCAATCTATGTGCTGTTCTGCGTACAGCCTCATTAATATTATGTTTTCTTTTGTTTTCTGAATCATGGTCCCCAGATTTTAATATTTCAGTAATAAAACTTAAATTCGCGACCCATGTTCTAAAATTTTTACTACTAAAATTACCAAATTTTTTTAAATACTTATTAACATCTGTATTTTTTAATGAATACCAACAATTACCTCTCCGGTAAGTAAATATAGGATCATCTTTATTTAATGTTCGCTTTTTCATACGAAGATTACGACTTAATCTTTTACTACGCATTTTACACTTGTTTCTTACGCCTTTTTTACCTATAAAATCAACACTTACTGTATCTCCATGAACTTTTACATGTCTGGATTCTAACGTAGTAGCACCAAACGAATCATTTTCATTTTTGTATTTTTCAGAGCCAATCCGAATACCACAATCAACAACTAACATCAATGCCATTGCGATTTGTTTTTCTTTTGTATCACCTTCTGAATACAAATCTCTTCTCACACTATTCATTATTTTTTGATAACTTTCACCAAATTCTATCATTTTATGAAATTTTTTCTTGCTATTTCTTTCTGTAAATTTTTTGTTATATACATATTGTGGTCTCTGTTTTTCGTCGTATCCAATCGCTAAAACTTTTTCTTTTGGATTTAAATTAATCTTGACATCATCATATGCAGGAGGTATATAGATGCTATCAGTAACTTTATTTGCTATCTTAGAATTTACTTTGTTATCGTCCATGTCGCGATAATCATAAGTATATTTATCTTTTCTCTTCTTTTTGATAGTTCTTTTAATATATTCTTTCATCTATTATTATTTATATTTAAAATAATATCTAATTACTGTTATAAATGATATCTCTACTAAAAAATATTTTAATGAGTGCTCTAGCACTAACAAATAGAGAATTTATGACAAAACATAATTCTGAAAATCATAGTTATGTTGTTGGTGAAAATAGAT
>MDTD01107830.1_pt1 | contig 16657 bp, 14 predicted proteins | sample 811221 | NCBI WGS metagenome assembly MDTD01 (sample SAMN05326646, study PRJNA326480) | marine metagenome | isolation source: seawater | place: Pacific Ocean: South West | collected 2011 | reverse complement strand
CCTCCACCACATCTTATTGATATAATACCACCACCTTTTTCGTAAGCATTCTTAAGATATATTTCTTCAATTGGTTTTTGTTCCTCCCTTAAATTACCTTTAAAATTAATGTTAATATTATCTCCTTCTTCCATTTCATTAACTGTTGGTGTTCCAAACTTCTTTAATCCATAAAATCTTGGAAGATATAATTTTTTAGGACTCTCTAAAAAAACACTGAATTTTCCAGCATCACTATTCATTTGAGATTTATTAAAATTATTATATGGTTTCACAGAAAGTTCATCTTTTATTTCTTTAATTAATTTTGTATTATATTCTTTTTTTACTATTTTGTAACCGTTTTTTGAAAGTTTTGTTGTCATTTAAAATACATATATATTATTCAATTATATATTTTAAATATGTTTACTTTAATATTAAAAGGAAACCTATTAAAAATACTATCATTAAAATGAATAATATAGTACCAACAATATAATATATTGTATTATCTTTTGTAGGTGTTGTTGTTTCAGTAGGTGTTGTTGTAGGTGTTGTTGTTGTAGGTGTTGTTGTAGGTGTTGTAGGTGTTGTTGTAGGTGTTGTTTCAGTAGATGTTGTTGTAGGTGTTGTTGTAGGTGTTGTTGTTTCAGTAGATGTTGATGTAGGTGTTGTTTCAGTAGATGTTGTTGTAGGTGTTGTTGTTTCAGTAGATGTTGTTGTTATACTTATATTTCTATTACCAAGGGATGGTAAATTTATTTCATTATTTATAGTTTCTACTATTTCATCTATATTTTCTATTTGATTAGAAGTAGACGATATAACTTGTGCCGATACAACTATTTTATTTCTTAATTCATTTAATCTGCAATTAAATGTAAGATGACTTTCATCGATATTTAATTCCGAAAGTATATCATTTTTTATATTAGAACATTCTGATATCAAAGTATTATTACTAAATCCTTCATACATATTTGTAAATCTTTCAATTTGTACATTACTTGATTCATTATCACTCATTTCTACTTCCATATCAATTGAAAATAATTTATCTACTTCACCACGATTAGTCATACAACACAATGTTTCTTTAGCGTCTTCACTATTTCTTATATCCGAAGGTATTAATGTATCAATATTTGGATTTATAATACGTCCAACTTTACAAGATACATTTTGAGTACTTATTTCATTGTTTGTACAATAGTGTTCTCTTACACAACAATCTTCTATATTTCTGCCATCTATATTTTCAGCACTATCTTTTAATCTTGTTTCACAAATAATATCAGGTTCGGAGCTAATATCAGAATTACCTATACATTTTCCAGAACGATTATTACAACATAATGAATTAGTACATCCTGATTCAGGACAACTGATATTTTCAGAATTTTCCTTTAATGTATGGTGTAAATTACATACAAAATCATTTTCATCATCATTAGTATTACCACTACACATATCTGTTACTATCTCACAACAATTTTCTTCTTCAGTTCTATCCATATGATTTTTAGTTATTTCAGAACTATTTAACCATGTATTATCAAATTCTAAGCATTCTGTTTCAGTTGTAATTTCACTTATAATTTCATCCGCATCACCTAAACATCTTCCAATAACATTTTTTTTATTATTATATGAAGCCCTACAATTCACATCTAGTGATGTTTCATCATTACCTGTACACATTTGATTTGTAGTACAACATTTATCTTGTTGATTATCCCCATCTGATAATTCAATAAATCGTGAGTTTGTTTTCAATGTACTAGATTCATCACATATAACATCTTCATTTGAATCAGTATTATAACTACAGAAATTGGATCGTTCTATACAACAATGACTATATACTTTATTTTCCCCATCTTCTTGTTCAAATAATTCTGAACATCTAATTTCTTCATTTTCATCAGTTAAACATTTTGCCATGTTATCCATATTAAAATTATAATTTTCAGGACAGACTACATTTGGATTATTTTCTGGATCTGCATTATTAAAACAAAAATTCACCTTAGGCTTACAACACATATTTTTCTTTTCTTCTATTGATAATGTTTCATAATTACTATATTCATAACCTTGAAGTTCTTCATCAGTTTTAGGAATTAAAGTATTTGTGTGTACTTCACATAACTGATTGGTAATATCTGTTTGACAATTTATTATATCATCATCATTTATTTCGTAACAACAATAATTTTGTTTTTCTTCATCATTATTGTATCTAATTTCATCATATGGTATCCATCTTAAATTAATATTTTCATCATCAGAATTACACATCTCTTCACTTTCAATTTCATTTCCATCATTTAAATACACTAAATTATCATCATTAATACAAACACCATTAACTCTACTTCTAAATCTATCTCCATAATCATAACAGTCAACATTATTTTCTGGATTATGATTTAACTCACAACGATTATTTATTTCCAAACAACATTGACTAAATACATTATTCCATGCTTCTTGATTACTAATATTTTCATCATTAAAAACATACATACTGTTTCTATCTATATCTGGATTATCTTCATAATTCTCTCTTGTACCACATATAATATCATTACTTGATTCCCAATTATCTATACAATAATCAAACCTTGGTTCACAACATCCTTCATGATCATCTATTTTTCTATTAGTATTTGTTGTTAAATTATATCCTCTTTCACACATTTTTTCAGGTAATGTATCCCATACACCATTCTCATCATCTGGATTTCTTCTAAAATTTTGGTAGTTTTCTGAAGTATCATAATTATTGATACAATATCCAGTCCTTTGATTACAACAGTCGCCGCTTGTTAATATTAATATATCTTGTGTTAATTCATGAAATTCAGGACACATTTTATCATCACCATGACTATTATCGCCGTATTCTGTATAGTTTTCATTTGTATTTGTATTATTAATGCAAAAACCAGTACGGTCTATACAACAATTTTGTATATTTTTTTCTTCATTATCATTAAGTGGATCTTCTCTAACTATTTTATTAATAGGACAAAAATTTTGTGTTGTTTCAGTTCTTTCATTAAAATTATAAAAATCAAGTTCTGGTTCAAAATTACCTATACATTGATCTGTAATTCCTACGCAACCGGTTGGTGGTGAAAAATCATTTAATATTGTAGAATCTGGTTCATGTCTCGGGCATATAATATTTGGGGTTCCTCTATATCCTTCATCGCAGCTTATTTGAATTTCATCTACATTATCATGTCCCAAAGAAATAATGTATCCAGGATATTGATTTGGTTCAACAAAAGGATTACATATATTTATTCTACATTCCCATATATCTCCTTCTCGATCATTTACCTCCATATCTGGAGAATATTTTCCATCTTCACAAAGTTCACAATTTACACCATTCCATCTATGATTTGAAGGGCAACGGTTACAATAACCATCTATTCCTGTTAAACCAGAATCACATTCAATACATTCAGTTTGTTCCAAATTAGGATGTGTATTATTTGGACAAACCATACATTGATTATCTTGATTTAATATTTGATTACTTTCACATGACAACGGTAAACATTCTGTTAAAACAAAACTTCCTTCATTTACAGGGCATGTATATGTTACAGAATTTTCTCCACTATTGTTTTGATAACCACCGCTACATGATATATCTGTTATGTCATCAACTGTAAACAATGATTCTGGATTATTAGTTATAGTTTCTCTTATTTCATCGTTGATTATATATGCGTCCATGTTTATACCATCGAAGTTACACCCATTGAGACTACAACAATCATCTTGACTGTTACCATTAACGGTCTCATTCCTTATGGTACCTACTTCACAATCAACACCTTCGGGTGTATCCCATTCATCACAGGTAATAGGACGACAACATTGGTTTTCGGTATATCCACTTATATTTTCAGCATTATCAATTTGAACATGGGTATCTGAAGGACATGTAGTATATTCGGAACACATTAACTGTCTACAACAAGTTTCTTCACTATTACCATTCAATGTCTCATTTCTTACTTTTCCATCTGGACATTCGTCATTAATATCCCATTCATTACAGGTAATAGGACGACAACAATCACTTTCAGTTGTTCCACTTATATTTTCAGCATTATCAATTTGAACATGGGTATCTGAAGGACATTCAAAATCTATGCATTGTGGTGTTTCACCATAATGCCATACCACACCCTCCTGCCGCCAGTCAGGGCGAGCATTACCGTTTTCGTCGGGAGTTGAACGACCCTGTAAACCCATCACTACAGTACCATAGCTACCTTCTGGAACTGTAATTTGTGCGAGAACTATTCCTGGTTGACCGCTTGCGTCAACGAAGGACGGCGTTGCCACAGAATCGTCGGGATTGACCCAGAATACCGAGCCGTCCGATGTTGACAGACTGCTAGACTCGGTCCAGGCATCCCAGTCGATCAGCTCGTCGAGCAGATTGCCAGCTGGGTCTCCTTCGGTGATGCCAACGGTAATCCAAGAGTCGAACTCTGCGTATCCCGACAGGTCGCTGTTGGCAATAACCCAGAAGGCAGGGTTCGTTCCGCCTGTGTTTGCTCCGAACGGGTGGGTCGGGCACTGGTAGGCCGGGGGGAAGCTCATTGGTGAGTCTTCAGTGCCGAAGACGGAATACACGTTGGCAGCTCTACCATCAGGTGATAATAAAATCCCAAGGCGATAAGTAATCGTTCCTTCAGGACCTGAACTCACTGAGCTATATTCTTCAACATAAGTTGTAAATAATCCTTCACTTTCCCAATCATTAGATTCTGGTTCTGTGGGATCCATTATATATATATATATATATATATATATATATTATTGAAAACCTTTTTAAAAGTATTATTCTTTAACATCTAAGATAGTATCTACACTAGAACCTTCTTTTATAGGAACCCATTTCTTAAAAAGTGAATTATATTTACACTCAACAATACATTCTTCTTTAGTATCGACAAGGTTTTTTACCCATTTTGATGTTTGAATATCAGGAATACTTGCATAAGAATGTTTCTGAATATTTGTTTTTTGTTCATTATATAGATATAATTCATATACATCAGGGTTTACAGTTTTAATTATCTTAAATGTAATATATTTTTTATTTGAATAATTTACTTTCTTGTAATCATCATCTTTGAAAAGATATAAAATCTTTGAATAACTTGTTTTCATAGGAACAAAATAAAATCCTCTTACACGATAGGGTAAATTAGGTATAAAATCTGAAAAGATTGTTTTAATCTTATTATAATCAAAATATTTCTTTATTTGTATAGGACAAATTTCACAAAAGGAATCATCAATATATTTATTTTCCATTATTTCAATACAATGGTTTATACGATCATGAATTTGTGTATTTTTTAATGAAACACCTGAATTATGATAAATATCTCCAATTAGCAAACTCCATTCTTGTGATTTATCTCTGATAAGTTCTGTTTCAAAAAGAGTTCCTTGAAAAAGTTCATTTGAAAAACGATAATGTACAATGAATATTTTTGGATATTCATAACCATCTTTAATTTTTTTATCAACCAAGAAACAATAATTTACATCGTTTATTTGTGTGCAGAAAAGTAGATAAGGTGTGCCACTACTTTTAATACATATAAGATGTGGATTATTAAGATTATTCTTATACTGTTCATTGTATACTTTAGCATATCGGTAGTTATATCGGATACCGGTTTTAACAAACATATTATCGAGAATGTATTTTTTCATTGAATTATCAGTAACATTATCAATCTGTTTTTCACAGAAGCTTGTTCTTGTAATGTGTTTTGGATCCATTGAATTTAATAATATTTATTAAATAGTCTTTATATACAATCAAATTTTATTTAAATAAAATTGGATATATATAAATAATATGGAACAAAATAAACAGTTTACAAATGAATATATTATTGGTAAATCAATATTTAAAAAAGACGAAAAATTATTAAATCTTGAATACTTTGATCGTTCAATATTAAATTTAATGATAATAAATAATTATCATCAAAAAAATAACAACAAGAAGTTAAAAAAACAAATAAATAATAATAGTTATATATAAAATGGAACATCAGGATTGGACAACGTATATAGTTCATTGTAAAGAACCAGATAAGGCGACTAATAAACAAAAAAAACTTGATAATAAAGAAAAAAAAGTAAATACTGGAATTTTACAAAAAGATAATAAATTAGAAAAAAAGATACAAGAAGGTAATCTAAAACATAAAAAAATAGATTCTGAATTATCTAAAAAAATTCAACAAGGGCGTCTATCAAAAGGATTAACACAAAAGCAACTTGCAAATAGTTTATCAATCCCTGTTGCCGAAATTAATCAAATGGAATGTGGTCAGTTTAAATATAATGGACAAAAAATTAGCAAAGTAAAAAGATTTCTTTCAATTAAATAATATAATATAATATATATGGGATTCCTGGATGTAAATACTGATAATTGGATTAAAAATAGTTCGCCAAGTTCAACAAGTGCAGGAAAATGTTCATCAAACTTAAATGATGATTCTATTAAAAAGCCAAATGGTAATTATGGTAATAAAAGGCCTGATTTTTACATATGTGGAGATAAAACAGAAGGCAATGATTGTATTGGTGCAACGGAGGATGAATTTAAAAATGTTGTAAAAAACTGTATTACAAAAGATTCAGATGGTAATTTATATAAAATACCCTGTGCTAATATGTTAACAACTGATGATAACCCTGTAAAAGATTTTAGTATGGGATGGAGGACAAATTGTAATGATAATAATATTTATGATCCAAATACAGGGACTTGCGATACAGATTGCGATGGAGGTAATGCTGGGGAATTTTTTGGTAGAATTGCTGCTGGGCTGGCCACATTGGGTGTGAGTGAGATAGTGATAGCGGCCGAAGGCAGTTTAAGTGAAGCAGGATGTGGTGGTCAAGGATCTAATTCATATGGTAATCCTGGAGGAGAACCAGCTTTCGGTTATTGGGATAGTAATAAGATGTGGGCTGTACCCAAGAATATACAAGGTGTTAAAGATCTTGGAATAAATAAAACATCAGATGATGATGATACTGGATCATGTCCCGCGACTCATACAAAAGAATTTATGTGTGCCGGAGATGGTGTTGGTGGTATAGGTTTATTTGGAGGAACAGGGGCAGTACCTGGCTGTGCTAGTGGTAGAGATATTAGTGGTGTAGAAGGTGCTATAAGATTTTGTGCTCGTAATGACGAAAGTTATCAAATAAAAAAACTTATGAATTGTTGTTTAACTGAAAGAGGGGACGATGATGAATTAAGACATTCAATGTGTCCAGTAGGATATTGTAGGACAAAAGTAAATTATCAAGATGCAATAGAAAGCGAACGATGCAAAATACCAGTTGGTTCAGATCTTTTTAATCAAGATTGTTATCAAATGACAAATGAATGTAATGAATTATTTAAAGACGAATGTACATCAGATGTCTTCGGACGTCGTGATGATAGTGACGATGAAAAAATAGCATGCATTAAATGGTCAAAAATTCAAAAAGATGATTTTAATACAGTAGCTGAAAATATCTGTTCAATTGGTGCTGTTGTATTTGGAGATGATTATGATGGTACACAAACAAATCAAGATATTATTGATGAAATAATAAATAATTCTCAAAATATACAACCTATTGTTGATATTTTCAAATCAGATATTTGTCGCGATTGGTTAATTGAATCAGGAAATTCTAAATTATTGTTAAATGAATTATGTTCAGTTGGTTCTCAACCTAATAGTGATGGTACTTTTGATGTTAATAGTTATAATGACCCTACATCTGGAGATTTGGATGGAGCATTGATTGATGTATGTCATTGTTATTGGTCTGATGAATATTATAGATGGTATAAAGATAATGTTTTAAGCGAAGAAGAAAGGAATACAATAGGTCAAAATGTTCGTCCTGAATGTTTTCATAGAAGATGTATGTTATCAGGAACATATACTACTGAAGATAATACAGAGTGTCCGTCTATTATTAGTTGTAAAAATGAAATAAACACACATATATTGAATATGGGAGATTCAAATAATCGAAATACGGGTGATTATATCGATAGTATAGAATCTTCATTGGCAAATAATCAGGCGTGTAATATTAATGCTATAAATCAAAATAATGCTCAACAAGGTAATACTACCACTGGGAGTACTACCACTGGGAGTACTACCACTGGGAGTACTAATAATGTTACAGATAGTAGTACTGGAGAAGGGGCAGAACAAAGTGGAACTGGTTCTGATGGAGCAACATACACAGGGGGTAGTCAAAGGAATGATGATGGAACAAGTAGTAATGATCCGGAAGATAATAATACACTTCTTATAATAGGATTAGTTGCTGGAGGTATTTTATTATTAATGTTAATGGTAATAATGGCTGGAGGAAGTAAAAGATATTAATTAATACTTCTTAAAAAAGCACTAAATAATTTAAATAATAAATAAATAATTATTACATTGAATAATAATGATACTACAATCGCACGATGATTTGTAACTCTATTTATTTTAACTTTATTTTCCGTATCAACATTATTTACGGTTTCTAAAATAAGACCTATAGTAATATCAATAATATTTTTAGAAATAACTTCTATATTTACACTCTGCTTTAATGTATTTGGTGATCCTGTGCATATACCATTAATATATTCAGGAATATCATTATCAATAGCTTCTTCTAAACTACAAGAATGTATATCAGTATTTGTTTTGAGTAAACCTTTATCTGTATAATCATAATGACATTTACCATAACGATCTATATAGTCTAATTCTAATTCAGTATTAACTGTTTGACGGCTTATATTAGTTATCATAGCATCAATTTTTTGTTTTATTATACTTTTTATCCTATTATCTGTTAAAACTGATGTATATGTAGACGATGGAATATCTGATCCAGTTTCAGTAAGGGTGTTTTCAATACTTGCTGAAACTTCAGAAAGTATCCTTTCAAATTCTGTAATATTAATTTCATTTGTTGAATAGATATTTATTTCTTGAACTTGATCAACTGTTGGGGGTGTACAACCAAATTCTTTAACTAAATAAATATTACCATCCTCTCCAAGTTTTTCTGTTTTATAATTCCTTATAAACTGTAAATATTTATTATCGGGATCTTCTGATTGAGATAATATTGTAGTAACTTCTCCATCATCATCTATTGTAAAGGCTTTAACAGTAGCTACTGTACTAGATGATATTGTCTGAGTATTTAAATTATATGTTTCGGCAAGAATATCTTGTATTCCTTGATTTAAGATAGCAAATTGAGAAGATGAAATAATATCTTGTTTTTCTATTTCTGATCTATCTTTATACAAACTACTATGATTATCTAATTCATTTAATTCTATAGATTCACTTGTTGTTTTACTACAAAATCCTACCGTTGCAACTTTATAATTTATAACTCCAATTGGTAAACTATATGGAGCACAAAAAACATCTTTAAAAAACTTACCAACCGTCATTTATGATATAATATTTATAATATAATAAAATAATTTAAGTATGTTTAAACATACAAAGTGCCCCTTTAAAACTAAAGATACCACCTGCTCTAATTAAACAGATTATTAATGATAAAAACATATAGACTATTATCAATAATATTGTTGCGCCAATATGTGTAATATATTCACTTGGAGGAGGCCGTTTTGCTAAAGCAATATATAAAATATGAAATACAACATAACAAATAATATAAATTGTTACTATAATTAAAACTGTAAAACCCGAAAAAAGATATAATTCTTTAATGTTAACCGTCTTTGTGCTTACAGAAGAAATATTTGTCATTTCTTTAAAAGTCTTTGAAATTTTTTCTGTTATATCACTTATTATATTTTCAACCGCAATATCAAGATTAATATATTGATTAATTCTACCAGCCGATGGTTTTTCATGACATTTATTTTTACACCTTAATGGTCTCAATGATTTAATAATAACAGTTTGATCGTTTGTTGTATCTATTTCATTCATATTTCTAAAAGTTCTTTCTATTACACTTAATGAATAATCTTTGCTTTCACTAATAGCTTTATTTAATACTTTTAAAGCTTTATCTTCACTACCTACAACAACTTCAACGTCACTCACTATTTTTTGTGTTATATTACTGTATAGTTCATCATGTTGAACACTTGAAATTTGATTATTTGAAAATAATTTTATTTCTGTTTTTTGATCAATATCATAACAACAACCAAATTGAACACAACCACTATAAGGTATTTCTTTTCCAGTCCAAGTATATTTTTTTCCTCTTTCTTCTAAATGCCATGAATTAAGTCTGTATGAACCACAATCAACTTCTATTTTTTGATTTGTATTTAATGTTTGAATTACATTATTTTCATAATCTAAAATTTTTTCTGAAACAACTACACTGATGGATTCCATTGTATTTGAAGATTCTATAATAGATAAAGTTTTCTGGATATTATCTTTATCATCAGACTTTTCTTCACTACCTACAATTACGTTTTGAAAAAAAGTAAAAAAACGTGATAATGTACTCATATATAATATAAAATAAAATTAAAATAAATTATGCTCCCATCATCTTTATAATTTGCCATACTATAATTAAACATATTATACAACCTATTAAACCAATAGCCATTTGTAAAATACATGCTGTATTTGTTGCTTCTATACTTTGATCAACATCAATTCCAGATTCCTTAAACTTTTTGTGATAAATATTAGAAATACTACTTAACATTTGTTCAGATAATATATCTAATTGAGCATTTTGTGATAATTTAGGTCCTTCTGGTCCATCTTCAAGTCCACATGGGTCTTTGCATCTTATAGGATTACGATATTCAATAACAATATTTTGTAAATTAACAGCATTTTGATTCGAAATTGAAGATAAATAAGATTGAATTTCTGATCTTACATAATCCCTTGATTCATTTATCGCTTCATTAGCAGCCCGTAACCCACTTGGATTTGATTCTAAGTTAACACTTGCATCTTGTTTCATTTTTTGTTCAATATCTTGTAAAATATTTTCTGTTTCTTCAAGTAATGAATCATTAAATGAATGAATTTTGTAATTTGATCGTTGATCAATATCATAATTACAAGCAAATATTGGACAATTCTTAGCTTTACCTAATAATCCAAACGGGCCTTTTGTTTCATCAACTGTCCTTTTAAAAAATTCATCTAATTCACCATCCCCTACATCTCTTATTTCAATATTTTGTTTTGAAATAACATTTGTATTTCCTTGAATACTTCTACTTTCAATTTTCTTTTTTATCTTTACTTGAATATCTAGTAATCCAGCAGTATTACTAACATTTGCCCCTGGCCTTAATAAAGCATTAATAATATCTGCCGGATTATCTGAATCAGATTCACTTGAACTACATGCTCCCATTTTTATATAATATTATATTATAAAATGGAAAATAAAAAAAGAAAGAAAAATAAAAATAAACTTAATGAAGAGATGTGGACAGAAGAATGTGAAAAACTTCTTGCGGAATGGTCTGAAAAAGCCTCATGTTATCGTTGGTTACACGGTCGTTCTGAAAAAAGCTATCAAAGATGGTACTACTGTTTTTCTATTCCTGTAATTATTTTATCTACATTAACCGGGGCGGCAAATGTCGGTATGGATTCATTTGTTCCAGCTGAAAGTAAATCAATGGCATCAGCAATAGTTGGAGGTGTTAATATTTTCGCAGGAATTATTTCTACATTACAAAATTTCTTAAAAGTAGCAGAATTAATGGAAGCCCATAGAATCGCAGGAATTTCTTGGGGGAAATTACAAAGAAATATAGCAATTGAATTAGCATTAGATCCAAACAGAAGAATTGTTCAAAGTGATTTTTTGAAAATATCTCGTGCAGAATATGATCGTTTAATTTCGGCAGGACCAATGATTGATGATGGAATAATTTCTCAATTCAATAAAAAGTTTAAAAATTATGAAATTTCAGTACCATCTATTTGTAATGGTTTAGATAAATGTGATATTTATAAAATTGATCCTAAAATTAAAATGAATCACAAGGAATTTATAGAAGGTATTGAAGATATTGTATCTGAAGAAGAAAAAAAAATAACATCTAATAAAAAAGAAAATATTGTTGAAGATATAAAAGAAGATATAAAAGAAGATGTAAAAGAAGATGTAAAAGAAGATGTAAAAGAAGATGTAAAAGAAGATGTAAAAGAAGAATTATTAGTTCCAAAAAATAACGATAATAAAAAAGATGAAAAAAAAGATGTAAATGTTGAAGTTATTATTAATGTTAAAGATGATACAGATGATGAAAAAGAAGAAAGTTCAGAAGAAATTAAAAGTTTTTTAGATGCCATTGACGGAAATACAGAAAATAAATAATAAATTTGAAATTAAAGATTAATTAAATAATAATAATTAAATTAGATGTTGCTAACATTTGGTAAATATAAAAATCGCTCTATTGATGATGTTTTTAAACTAGATAAACACTACATAGAATGGTTAAGTAAACAAGATTGGTTTAAAACACAACATATTGATATGTATCATTATTCAAAAAATATTGTTGAAAACTTTCGTCCAATAATTAATAAAAATAAGTTTATTGTTTATACAGACGGAGCATGTCCTAATAATGGAAGTAGTAAAGCACGTTCTTCAATAGGTATTCATTTTTCAGAAAAAAATCCTATAAAAATTGAAGATATTGGGAGACCTTTAATATTAGATACACATTCAAATAATTATGCAGAAATGAATGCCATTTATGAATGTTTAAAAATTATAAAAGAAAATAATGTTACTGTCCCTATAGAATTATATACAGATTCAAGTTATTGTCGTTCCATACTTTTAGAATGGTATGAAAAGTGGATAAGAAATGACCTTTTAAAAAATAAAAAAAATTTAGATATAATTGAAAAAACATATCGCGTTTTTAAAACCTTTAAAGATATTAATATTATTCATATAAATTCACATACAAATAAAAAAGATGAACATTCATATGGTAATCATATAGCAGATCAACTTGCTAGAAATGCTTTACGTTAACATTTCATATCTTTTAACATTAAAAATAAAATACCAACAATTACAACTATCAAAAATAATTCAAAGTTAGTGTATCTTTTTCCTTTACTTTTCATAATAGGATTAAATGCTTGTTCAACATTTGCATACTTTTTTTCTTCCACTGGTTTTGGTATTGATGAATTTCCTCCTACACTACAACTACAAGTACTCATTTTATTTATGATAAATATTTTTTTTTAATATTCTAAGCAATCATTTCAGCTTTAATTGTTGGATAATAATTATAATCAAGTATTTCAAAATCACTTTCTTTAATATGATTAATATCTGTTATATTACTAACATTTATTTTTGGAAAACAAGATGGTACTCGTGTTAATTGTTCATTTACTGCTTCTATATGATTTTCATATATATGAGTATCTCCAAGAGTATGAATAAAATATCGTGGTGTGTATCCTGTAATCTTACCAATAATATGTAATAAGAATGAATATGATGCTATATTAAATGGTACACCCAAGAATAAGTCACCAGATCTTTGATATAGTTGAGCATCAATATATTCTCCATCAATATTAAATTGTGTCATAACATGACATGGTGGTAATGCCATTTTATCTAAATCACAAGGGTTCCAAGCACTCATAATTAAACGACGACTACTTGGATTATTTTTAATTTCATCTATAATCCATTGCAATTGATCAATACCTTTTTCACTATAATCACTTTCATGATTAATATATTCAGCACCAAAGTGTCTCCATTGAAATCCATAGATTGGACCTAAATCACCTATTTCATACTCTTCTAGACCTCTCGTCTTTAAAAATTCTTTTGTTGAATTTCCATCCCATATATGAACATTTTTTTCTTGAAGTAACCTATTATCAGTTGATCCATTGATAAACCATATTAACTCCCTTAATACAGTTTTCCATGGAACACGTTTTGTTGTTAGTAATGGAAATCCATTTCTTAGATCAAACTTCATTTGACATCCAAAATTAGAATACACAATAGAATTTCTTGATTGTTTTTTTGATCCATTTTTCAAAATATCTTCAATAATATTCAAATATTGATATTCTTCATGATTAATGTTTTCTGATTTTTGATATATATTTTCTGTATAATGTATTTCTTTTTCAATATATTGATTTGTTGAAAAATCATATACTTTACCTACATCTCTTTTATACAAATTTTTTATATTTTGAATGCTTTTATTCATCATATATTGTGGAATAGATATACCGCTAAATACTATATCATGATTTGTCACAAGTATATGATTAGGAATTGTTTCTTGGATTTCTGTATGATAAATAAGGTCTATATTATCAAAATAATTTAGTAATACATCTTTGAAAATACTATTACCACCTATAGCAAATACCTTTCCATGATCAATACCTATCAAATATTCAAGACACTCTTTAATACTTTCAAAAGAGAATACATCTTCTACTGATTCTAATTCATCTTTATGATTTTTACTGATAACAATATTAATACGGTTTTTTAAAGGTTTTCCTATACTTTTCCATGTGTTATATCCCATAATAAGTACATTTTCATGATTGTTAAATTTTGTTGTTGTAATTTTTTGAAACATTTTCATATCAGAAGAAAGTTTACAATATAAATCATTATTCACACCAATGATACCATCCACGGTATCTGAGTAGATAAGATTAATTTTTGGCTGCATTTTATATATATATTTTTGCTATTTTTTAAATATTCTATTTCAAATTTAATTTTCTTTTTTTTCATCTTCATCATAAACTAAGTTTGGATTTACTTCTCCTGTTTCAGAATTTTTTTCTTCTTCTACAATATTATCTTCTTTATCGGATTCGCTTTCAAAAGTAAATTCTACTTCGGGGCAAGTTATTTCACGATTTGATACATAAAACATTTTTGAAATATATTCATTATTTTCTTTAAAAATAGTTTTTAATGAATTATAGTTATTGTAACATTTTCTAAAAAGGCTAAAGAATGGACTTTGATAAAAATAACTTTCTTTTAATTGATAAATTTTTTCATCAATATCATCAATGATAATTTTAAATTCTTTATCATTTTCAATTAATTCATTTAATTGCTTATTATCAAAAATAGTATCTATGCATTTATCCATTTTATCAATAAGATCGGTATTATAGATTGTAGATAATTCACTACTTGTTAAAAGTTCATGAAATGTAAAATAGATAGCATATTCTAGATCAATAATATTATCTACCTGAACAAAATCATCTTGAAGAACTAATTCTCCTCTTTTAGCATTAATATTATCATTTATTTCTAATTTTGATAAAAAATCAAGGTTTTGATGAGATTTAAGTTGTAATGTATTCATTTATTATTAATGAATATAATTTTTGTTTAAATATTTTAAAAAAAGATTTATTTAAATAAACCATTATTTGAATAAAAGATTGGTTCAAAAACATATTTTACAGATAATCCCATTAAGATTGCGAAAACAACAGAGTGGAAAATTAATAAATTATGTCCTTTTAATTCAATAGGAACATTAATCATTGCTCCTAATTTCTTTAGCATGTCTTCAACAAATGCAAAAACAGATGGTTCAGCTAAAATGTAAAATAAAATTCCTCCAACAACAGATAATTGAACAATTTTTTCGTTTAAGATATTTGAAAATCCTTCAATAACTTGTGACATTTATATTAATATATATAGATATTATTTTATTCTGAAAGTAAATAATCTTTATGGATATATAAATAATTAAATGAAATATAATCCTTTTTTTCTAAAATAGAATCCATTTGTTCTCTATTCTTTTCTGATTCATTTACGATACATTTAAAATTGATTTTATCAAATATATTCCAAATAGGAAATTTTGTATTTATAAAACATATATCAAATGATTTATTAAAGTTATTGATTGTATTTATTAACACTTTTTCTTTTTGTTTACGGTCGTATGATACATTTATTATTTCCCAATTATTATCTCCTTTAACAGCATCGCTTATTTCAGAATTAATACCCAATACATTTAAATTTTGTTTGTAAAATAAATCATTTAATTCTTCTTGAAGAGGATGTTTATCAATCTTTAATGTATGAACTATTTCGGGTATTTTAATATCCATATTTTCAAGTGTTATTTTTACCGGGCGATAATTATTCATATTTTTAATACTTAATAATTTGATTGTATCATAAAAATTATCCATTTTTCTTTCATTTCCTTTATTATAGTAAAACTTAATAGCTTCTGAATTAATATCTTCCCATTTAAATCCTCCTTTTTTCCATAAATCTTTTGTATGAAATAAAGTTGATTCATATGCAAATTGATTTTCTGTTTTGTATAATTGTTTTCCATAAATATCATAACACAACATAGACTTACAGTAAACACAATCTAATCTATGATCTTTTAAAAATCGTAATTTACGCTTTAATGTTTTGGGTTGATAAACAGTATCAACATCTATATGTAAAATATAATCATTTGATGTCATTCCAACAGCATAGTCTCTTAAAAATCCATTTGTAAGTTTTT
>MDTD01189959.1_pt1 | contig 16659 bp, 18 predicted proteins | sample 811221 | NCBI WGS metagenome assembly MDTD01 (sample SAMN05326646, study PRJNA326480) | marine metagenome | isolation source: seawater | place: Pacific Ocean: South West | collected 2011 | reverse complement strand
TAATTCTTTTTTTCAGGAGAATTTGGAAGCAACCAATCATCTCAAAAGCGTAGTTTTTGGCGCTGGCTGTTTTTGGAGTGTAGAAAAAAAATTTCAAGAAAGCAAAGGAGTGTTAAATGTTGTCTCTGGCTATGCAGATGGAAAAAATATTAAACCCATATATAAAGAAATAATAAAGAGAGAAAACAGATTTAATCCAAATAACTTTGCAGAAGTGGTAAGAGTCACTTATAACTCTAATCAAATTACTTTATCAGAGTTAGTACAAATATTTTTTGAAATGCATGATCCGACGCAAATAAACCGTCAAGGTAATGATATAGGGACTCAGTACCGTTCCCTTGTATTAGTAAATAATCTCAATGAAATTAATTTAATAACAACATTAAAAAATAAATACCAAAAACTTCTTAAGGCTTCTGGATATGGCCCAATCGTAACTGAAATAAAGATTCTTAAAGAGTTTTTTTTGGCAGAGAATTATCATCAAGATTACCTTAAAAAAAACCCAAATGGCTACTGTCCAGACAATTCTACCGGTATCACTTTTTCTAAAATAGATGAAGAAAATTTCAATAATGATGAATTATTGATAGGAAAACATATCTTAATTTTAGAAGCCGATGGTTGCCCTTACTGTTTGAAATTAAGGAATAATGTCTTAAACACCTATGATGGATCTATTAAATTACATTTTAGAGATTCTTCTCAGCTAAATAAGCTTAAACTAAAAACGCCAACTTGGGCTACGCCAACAATTTTTTTTATTGAAGAGGGGAAAGAAAAAATTGCTAAACAAGGTTACTTAAACAAGGAAGAGTTCTATAAAGCATTAGGCTTATTTAAGCTCGGAAAGTCAGAAGCATACAATGTTGCTTTCAATCAGGGTACAGATCCCACTTATTGCAGGGAGTATGAATTATTTAAAAATACTCCAAAAGGGACTTTCATTGATAAATTAAGTGGCGCACCTCTCTTTGAGACAAAATATAGATTCAATTCAAATACAGGTTGGCTTTCTTTCACTCAAGCTGTAAAAAACTCCATCACCAAGCATATGGATTATAGTTACGGAATGACAAGAGTAGAAGTTAAATCTAAATCTTCTGGAATTCATTTGGGGCATGTATTTAATGATGGCCCGAATGGATTGCCAAGGTACTGCATAAATGCGACTGTGTTAGAATTCGTTCCGGATTTAGACACGTAGCTCAGCTGGTTAGAGTACTACCTTGACATGGTAGGGGTCCCCGGTTCGAATCCGGGCGTGTCTACCATAAGCTTATACACATACTCGGAGGTTATTATGTTTGAGATAAATCTATTCAATTCCGCACAAATCATTGATCAGATATTTGCTTTTGTTTGCGTTTACCTTCTGACTAGCCTAAGTGCTAAAGTTCGTTTTTATGGTTTTGTGATAGGTACATTAGGGTTTATACCAGGAACCTACTTATTAATAGTTACGGAGCTTTGGTGGCTAGTTGCTTGTATCCCATTATGGATTTTTATTAATTACAAAGGATTGATTAATAATTATAGAGAGTATAGAAAAGACTAGAATTTTGTAAATATTATTTTTTTATAATTAATTTCTTATATATTCTTAGAGTATGAAAAATTCAATAGAAGCTTTCTTAAGATCCGATCATGCTGGTGAAGTAGGAGCCGTGTATATTTATAAAGGAATACTTGCAATCTCGAAAGACTCTGATCTTGTTGAATTTTCAAAACGACATTTAGCCACAGAAAAAACTCATTTAAGTAAAATAGAGGAAATCCTCCCTAAAAGGAATCGTAGCAAATTAGTATGGTTATGGAAGATGGCTGGTTTCTTATTAGGTTTTTTACCCGCTCTTTTTGGACCAAAGATTGTTTTTGCAACAATTGAAGCAGTCGAAGCTTTTGTAGAAGAACATTATGAAAATCAACTCGTCTATTTAAGAGCGCAGCCTAATCCAGATGAAGGTCTGATAAACCTTCTCCAGTCATGCCAAGATGATGAAATAGATCATAAAATTGAATCCGGTGAAAAGAAAAATCTTTCTCCAAGTTTTTTTCTTAAACTCTGGACTTCGGTAGTAAGTCTTGGTTCAGCATTTGCTGTAAAAATAGCAAAAATTATTTAGCTTTTTTCTTAGAATATAATATACTGTATATATATACAGTATTAATTAAATCACCTTAATATTTATGAGTATAAAACGTTTAGGGCAAATTTTAGACTCTGAAAATAACTCAAAAACACCATTATTTTCTGAGGACGTTCAAGTAGGCTGGCCAAGTCCAGCAAATGATTACATAGAAAAACCCATTGATCTAAATCAATTTTTGATTAAAACACCAGCAGCAACTTATTTAGTAAGAGCTAGTGGAGATTCTATGTTAAATGCTGGGATTAATAATGGAGCTTTACTTGTGGTGGATCGAAGTCAAGAGCCAAAACATGGCGATATTGTTATTGCTGCAATTGATGGTGCTTATGCTTGTAAACGTCTTCAGATATATCCAAAGATATGTTTGTTATCAGAGAATATTAAATATCCGCCAATTTTTCTTAAAGATAACGAGGAGCTTGACATCATGGGAGTTGTTACTGCCGCAATAAATAAATTTTAGCAATGTTTGCTTTAGTTGATTGCAACAGTTTTTTTGCTTCATGTGAGAGAGTTTTTAGACCAGATCTTAGAACAAAACCAGTAGTTGTTTTATCAAATAACGATGGTTGCGTCGTTGCATTAACTAAAGAGGCAAAACAAATAGGCATTAAGATGTGCGATCCTTGGTTTAAGATTGAGAAGAATTTTAAAAAAAAGGGCGGTGTTGCTTTTTCTTCGAATTATGAATTGTATGGAGATATTTCTTCTCGCGTCATGAATATTTTGGAAGAGCTAGCTCCCAAAGTTGAAATTTATAGCATTGATGAAGCGTTTTTAGATCTAACTGGAGTAGCACACTGCATGGATTTAGAGGATTTTGGCAGAATCTGTCAAAAACAAATTATGCAATATACTGGAATGCCTGTCAGAGTTGGAATAGGTCCAACAAAAACATTAGCTAAAGCAGCAAGCTTCGGCGCCAAGAAATATCCTGCTACAGGAGGGGTTGTTGATTTGTCACTCAAAGCAAGACAGCAAAAATTAATGCATCTTATGCCTGTTAACGAGATTTGGGGAGTTGGCAGGAGATTAAATAAAAAATTAAATATCTTAGGAGTTTGCTCAGCGCTTGATTTAATTAATTTAGATACAGAATTAGTCAGAAAAAGATTCAGCGTAATGTTGGTGAACACTATTAGAGAGTTAAGAGGAGAATCTTGCATAGCTTTAGAAGAGTCTCCTGCGCCTAAAAAACAAATAGTTGTTAGTAGGACTTTTAGCCGAAGAGTTACTGAATTAGAATTTTTAAAAGAAGCAGTGAGTGATTATGCGGCCAGAGCTGGTGAAAAATTACGTAAAGAAGGTAAGTCTTGTAAGTTAATTTCAGTTTTTATTAGAACCAATCCATTTAGAAAACACGATATTCAACACCGAGAGATAAGATCACTACCATTTATACACCCAACTAGTGATACCAGAGATCTCATACAACAATCTAAAATCTTAATAGAAAAACTTTACTGTAATGGTCTTAACTATAATAAGGTTGGCATAATGCTTAGTGACTTTTCTGATGAAAGTGTTCATCAACTAGATTTTTTTAAAGAAAAAATAAGGTGCTCAAGAGACTTAAGTGTAATGCAGATGCTCGATGGCATAAACCAAAGTAGCTGTGGACCAGTTACCTTCCTGTCACAAGGAATCAAAAAAGAATGGTCTATGAAAAGGCAACTAAAATCACCTCAATACACAACTAGGATAGAGGATCTGCTAAAAGTCAGTTAGTTTTCTTTGAGAACCAATTGATGTTTGAAGCAGTGGCTTGAACTTTATTTTCTACACCTAAGACTAAAGCAAAAAGAGCCATTCTGATTAATAGACCATTATCAGTTTGGCGATAAATTGCTAGATTAGGATTTTGATTTAAGTCTGGATCTAATTCATTAGCATCCGGCCTTGAATCTCTTGGAAGAGGATGCATGATGATAGTATTAGGTTCGCAATTTTTAGTATAAATTTCCTGATTTATTGACATTAGGCCTTTATATTTTTCTGACTCTGCTTTGCTCGAAAAACGTTCTTCTTGGATTCTAGTCATGTAAATAATATCTACATCAGAAATACCCTGTTTAATGTCATCGGTTTCTATAAATGATACGGAGTTTTTATCAAAATTTAACTTTAAGGAGTCAGGAAGTTCTAGCTTCTTCGGTGAAACTAAATTTACTGAAATATTGTCAAACAAAGCCAATACTTTGCATAATGAATGGACAGCTCGACCATATTTAAGGTCTCCAACCAAAGATATTCTTAAACCATCAATAGTTTTTTTCTTTGACAGTAATTCTTTATTGATAGTGTATAGATCCAAAAGTGCTTGGCTTGGATGTTCATTGTCTCCATCTCCTCCATTTATAACAGGAACCCTTGATGCATTTGCAAATTCCTTAACTGAACCTGCATCTGGATGTCTCATTACTATGATATCGCTATAACCGCTTAAGACTCTAGATGTATCATATAAGGATTCCCCTTTAGAAAGAGAAGTAGCTTCTACACCAGTAGTTTCTCTTACCTCACCTCCTAAAATATTGAAAGCACTTCCAAAACTAATTCTAGTCCGTGTACTGGCCTCAAAAAACATATTGCTTAGGATTGCGCCTTGCAGAACTCTTGTAATTTTCTGTCTATTTGCAAAGGGCACAAGATCGTCAGAAGTGGCAAATATTTTTTCAATATCAGTTCTATCAAACTGATCTATGGAGAGAATATGGTTTCCAAGGAACTCCATCGCAAGCATTCTACCATTAAATAATTTAATTTTTTTAAATAAAAAAATTTTAAAATCTTGTATCATTTAAATATGACTCAAGATTGTTTGATTTTAAATGGCAATGGAAAGCCACTAAGCTATTTTCCTCTTTCCGCAGTAGACTGGAAGACAGCAATCAAATTAGTTTTTACTAGAAACGTAATCATTATTAAAGAACATGAAGACTGGACTGTAAGATCTCCTTCTTTAGAGATAAAGATTCCAAGCATTGTGATGTTAAGGAAATACCATAAGTTTACCAAAAAAGTTAAGTTCTCTAGGTCTAATGTATTTCTTAGAGATATGTTTACATGTAAATATTGCAATGATGTTTTTGAAAAAAAAGATTTAACAATTGATCACATTATTCCTAAAAGTAAGGGAGGAGAGACTGTTTGGGAAAACGTAACTACTTCTTGCAAAGCATGTAATCTGTCCAAGGCAGACAAAATAATCAATCCTACTCCTGTAGTTAAAATTCCTTCTTTTAGAGAGCTCTTAAAAGGACAAGAACATATAGAAAGAAAATCTATCGAGAAAGATTGGCAAGAATATATTGTTGCTTAACTAGTTTTTTAAGTAACTAATTATAATTTCTTCCGTCAGGATCTCAGGAAGTATAATTGGCTCACTATCAGGTGATTTAAAGTATACGTAAAAAGGAATACTGGATCTTCCATAGGATGCAAGTAATTGAGATATTTCATCATTCTTGTTTGTCCAATCTGCTTCTATATATTCAATATTATTATCTAAAAAGAAATTTTTGATTTTTGAACTATTTAATGCAACTCTCTCATTAACTTTGCAAGTAATGCACCAATCAGCGGTGAAATTCAAGAAAACAGGGCTTTCTTTAATTTTTAATCCCAATAATTCTTTCGAAAAAACACTAGATGTATTAGCTTCTTTGCTGTCGGTATTTATAGGTAAGAAGATAATTAAACTAAAAATTAAAAAGATAGATATGGTCTTTTTTATACGAACACTTTTAAAAGACGTGAAAGGAAGTGTATTAAGCCAATATATAAAAATGATTATAGTTATTCCAATCAAAAGAAGACTCAACTGAAATTGACTTACTTGGCTGCTCAAAACCCACATCAGCCATATTGCAGTCAGGATCATTGGAAAAGCCATTACTTGTTTGAATATTTCCATCCACTTACCAGGCTTGGGAAGAATAGATACTAACTTAGGAAATGCAGACAAAATTAAATAAGGTAGAGAAAAGCCAATACCTAAAAATAAAAAAATCAAAAAAGAATAATATCCTGGTTGGAGTATTGCAAATCCAAGGGCTGAACCCATAAAAGGAGCTGTACATGGAGTAGCCACTATCACTGCAAGGAATCCGGTAGCAAAAGAATTAAAATATCCACTAGTTCCTAAAATTAAATTATTTGCTTTAGTTAGTGAAGAACCAATATTTAAATCTAACAAAAAGAATCCAGCTAGAAAAATAAACAGATAAATAAGCAGAGCAACAATTAAGGGTGACTGTAACTGATATCCCCATCCGATATTAATATTCATGGCTTGAAGAACAAGAATTGAGATACCAATCAAAACGAAAGTAACTATTGCTCCAGTACTGAAAGATAGTCCATGCAATGTTGTTTGAACTGGATTATCAGAATTTTTTATGAAATTTAATATTTTGAGGGATATTACAGGAAATACACATGGCATTAAGTTAAGTATCAAGCCTCCTAATAGAGAAAATAGAAGGGCAAAGCCTAAAGATATAAACTTAGCTGCTTCTTTTTTAGGAATAAGCTTCTCTTGTAAATCAACTTCAATAGAAAATGTCTTAGTGTCGTTACCAGAAATCTTAAGAAGTCCTTTTAAGGGACCTTCAACGTTATATTTAGAAATAAGGGGAATCTTGAGATTTAAGTTGTTTTCAGTAATTTCAAACACCTGTTTTGCTTTTATGTCTACTAACTCGTTTGAAAAAGGAAAGAAATAAATATTGTTTTCAGGATTTAATTTTTTTATTTCGAGAGAGATGAGAAGGTTATTTTCTTCAATTGTTGCGTTAATATTCTTTTTATACTCTATTGGTAAATTATCTATTATTTTTATTAAATTTTTGTTTTCCGTATTATTTTTTGAAATATTATCTTCAATATTAAGCGATACATTTCCTGATTGAGGAATACATACGTCCGCACAAACCAACCACTCAGAATTAAGCTTTACTAAATAGGGCTTTTGATAATTTTTAGGTACTTTAAGCTTGAAGGGAATTATTACTTGATCGTTATATCCATACGTCATCAAAGGCGGGTATGGAATCTTTTCAGGAATTGGCCATAAAGGTTCAGATATTTCAAACCCTCTTGGCAAATTCCATTCAAAAGAAGCAGGCTCTCCTGAATCCCCAGGATTTAACCAATATGTATGCCAGCTCTTTTGAAGAGATAACTTAACGCCTAAAAGAATTATATTTTTTTCGTTAGGAACAGATTGATGAGAGATAATTTCAATTTCAGAATGAGATGCATTGAATCTGCTTTCAGCATTTATGTTAAAAGTAGCTAATAGAAAAAAAATAAAAAAGGAAAATTGTAAAAACTTATGCATTACCAAAATTATTACTAACTAAATTAATATCAAAACCTGAGATTTTACTTATCTCATTTATTTTATCGTTGTTAGGAGTTGAAAAAATTAAATCTTTTTTAGCGGGTAATACAACCCAAGTGCCTTGCTTAATTTCGTCCTCAAGTTGTCCTTTACTCCATCCAGTATATCCAAAGGCAACGATAAATTTATTAGGGAATTCTTTTTTGAGAATTGATTGAATAACATCTGTATTTGAACTGAGACCTAAATTACGATCAATTTTTGTAGTTTCTTCATATTCCTTATCCAGCGAATGAAGTATGAATGGAGAAAAAGGAGAAACAGGACCTCCAAGAAAAACTCTTTCATCATTTAGGAGTATTTCTAGTTCTTCATCACTCTTTAATGAAAAATCATTTAGGCTTATTTTTATTGGTTTATTTACTATTAATCCAAAAGAACCTGAGCTATCATTTTTGCATATCAATATTAAAGATTTAGAAAAATAACTATCTTCATTGTCCTTTTGAATAAAATATAGATATTTATTTACTAAAGTTGAAGGCATAAAAATTTTTATATCCCGTTTAATTTAATTAAAATCCTTTTTGAATAAAAAAAACATTATTAATTAAGATGAATAATAATTTAATTCCAAGCTCTTTGTTGAAAAATCACAAGGAAAGAATAATCAAAGAATCTTTTGAAAATTCTCCAGAAGACAACGAATTGATTGAAAAAATAAAAAATTTAGTTGAAGTAAATGATATTGCATTAATTTCTCATTATTACACTGATTCTAAGATTCAGAAAATAACAGAAGATTTAGGCGGATGTGTTTCAGACTCTTTGCAAATGGCTAAATTTGGAGCAAATTGCGAAGAAGAAAATCTGGTAGTTAGCGGAGTAAAATTCATGGGAGAAACTGCCAAGATACTTAGCCCCGACAAGAGAGTTTATATGCCGACTTTAGATGCTACTTGCTCTTTAGATTTAGGGTGTCCTGCAAACGAATTTAAAGAATTCTGTGATGAATACCCTGATAGAGAGATTGTGGTTTATGCAAATACATCTGCTGAAGTAAAGGCTATTGCAGATTGGGTTGTAACTTCTAGTATAGCTCTAGAGGTGATTGATTACCTTGACTCAAATGGAAAGAAGATTATTTGGGGACCTGATAAGCATCTTGGCTCTTACATACAGAAAAAAACTAGAGCTGACATGGTTCTTTGGGACGGCGCATGCGTAGTTCATGAAGAATTTAAGTATTCAGGAATAAAGAGTCTAAAAAAAATAAATCCTGATGCAGAAGTACTTGTTCATCCTGAGTCTCCCAGTCAGGTAGTAGATTTAGCTGATTGTGTTGGCTCTACGTCTCAAATAATTAATTATGCCAGTGGTTCCAGTGCAAAAAAATTTATTGTTGCTACAGATAGAGGTATTTTTTATCAATTAGCTAAGAATAATCCTGAAAAGGAGTTTTATGAGGCTCCTACAGCAGGAAACGGAGCTACATGTAGTAGTTGTTCAAGATGTCCTTGGATGGGAATGAATTCTTTAAACAACTTATATCAAGCTATCAACGAAAAAAGCAATGAAATCATTTTGGATAGAAAGATCATAGATCTCGCAAAAATTTCTCTCAATAAAATGGTAAATTTTGAAGTAAGTTGAAAATAAAAAAAAACTTAATTAAACAAAATATCAAGCAAGCATTGTTAGAAGATGGATATAAAGATGATTTATCTTTGCAATTCTTGAATCTTTTGAAAAAAAATAAATCAAAAGCTATTCTCACAGCAAAACAAGAAGGTTTTTTATCGGGGAAAATTTGGTTTGAAGAAACCTTTAAGCTTATTGATAGAAAATCTTCTTTTAAATGGAATATCGAAGAAGGGGAAAGATTTAAAAAAAACCAAGATTTGATGACAATGAAAGCCTCTCCAAAGGCTTTGCTCTCAGGCGAAAGGACGGCATTAAATTTTCTTCAATTTATGTCAGGGATTACGACGAAGTCCAGAAAGTACGAAAAATTACTCAAAGGAAGTAAGATTAGGCTATTAGATACAAGAAAGACGCTTCCAAATTTAAGATATGAAGAAAAATATGCCACTGCCCTAGGTGGAGTTCAAAATCATAGATTTAGTCTTTCAGATGCACTTATGATAAAAGATAATCATATTAAGGCTATTGGAAAAATTAATAATCTAAGGAAGTTAACTGCTATCAAAAAAGGAAATTTTTTTGAAATTGAAATTGAGAAACTTGATCAAATATTACCTGCATTAGAATTAAATCCTGATGTTTTATTACTAGATAATTTCTCTAAAAATAATATAAAGAAAGCTATAAAAATTATTAATAAAAAAGCATTGATAGAAGTTTCGGGAATTCAGCCAGATGATTTATCTTCTTTAAAAGATTTAGAAATTGACTATATTTCACTTGGAGACTTAACAAAAAATATTGAAGCAGTTGATTTTTCTTTTAATATAAAATGAATCTTAAGCTATTATCAATTCTTTCCTTCTTATCTTTATTCATTTTAAGTTGTGACTTTAAAGATGATGATTTAATTATTAAAGATAACGAAGTCTATGAATTTTCATGGTGCTCTTACAAAGAGTCAAAAACACCAGCTGAACTTAATAAAGAACTTATAACTTATCTTGGGTATTTGAATAATTTAGATCTTAAGCATTCTCTAGAGGTCTCAACAAGATATCTGAAACCAATTTTTAAAATAAAATCCTATGATTTTCTTTGGCTTGATGTTTATAAAAATAATTTGGAAAAAAAAGCATTTAAAGATCTATCATTAAATTCAGAACTTTATTTAAACTGGCTATCAAGCAAGGAACAGCTTTTAGAATGCGATCCTAAAAAACAGTCCTATTACAAAGTTAATATAAAAGAAAATTTTAATATAGCTGATAATGACCAAACCTATATTAGTTACTGTAAGCTTAAAGATGGTCTTAATTTATTAGATGAAATTAAAATTCTAAGAGATCTTAAAATAAGAACTAATGGCATAAATAATTTTTATATTTTAGTGCCAAAATTTAGTAATATTGATTTTGATTTTCTTTTTATTTCTGAGTCTGATTTACTAGTTAAAGAAAAGAATATTCTAAAAAACGCTAATATAGAAAAAAAATGTCTGCTTAATGAGAATTATATGAACAATAAACTCATATTCGATACTTTTTTAATTGATTAGCAATTTTATGAAGGAGAAACCATTGAAAAAATACCTTTTTATATTGATTACTTTTTTCTCATGTTTTGCTTATTCGCAAAATTATGATTTTTCTAAATATACAAATCTCTTATCAAAAGAAATAAACAAGGGAAATTATCCTGGATTCGTGACATTGATTTATAAAGATAATGATCTTATCTTTTCGGACACAAGAGGTTATAAGGATTTAGAAAGCCAAGAACCTTTAAGAGAGAATTCATTATTCAGGATTTATTCCATGAGCAAGCCTATTACTGGAGCCGCTTTAATGATTCTAATTGAGCAAGGAAAGGCTCGATTGACTGATCCAGTAGAGAAATTTATTCCGGAATTCAAGAGTACTAAAGTTTTGAATAAGAAAGGCGGTCTCGATGATCTGCAACGACCTATAACTTTGTTAGATTTAGCTACTCATTCTTCTGGATTAACCTATTCCTTTGTTGACAGAGGAAAAGTAAAAAAAATTTATGATGAAGAAAATATTTATCCATATTATTTTTTAGATAATGTTTCTCTTGTTAGGCCAGCAACAAAAAGTTATCCAGATGTATGTACGTTTTCAGAAAAAGTTGCCTCTTTACCTTTGGTCCATCAGCCAGGCATGAGATGGACATATTCCATTGGTATGGATATTTTAGGATGTGTAATAGAAAGGGCTTCAGGGATGAGCTTTAGTGAATTTTTAAAGAAGAATCTATTTGATCCCTTAGAAATGGATGATACTTTTTTTCAAGTACCTACAAATAAAAAATCAAGAATGACTGATTTATATGCTCATAAAAAAGGATTTAAAGAATTTGGAATAGATATACCAAAGAACATTAAAGCCTATAAAAATAAATTATTCTTACTCGACCCTAAGGAGGATAGCTTTTTCTTTCAAGCAGCTTCTATAGAAGATGGAGGGTCTGGATTAGTTTCAACAGCGGCCGATTATATGAAGTTTGGAAAAATGCTATTAAATAAGGGAACTTATGATGGAGTTCAAGTTATGAAAGAAGAAACAGTTGCTTTAATGACTAAAAACCATGCCGAAAACAAGGCAAAACCTTTTTCTTTTCCTGCTTTTGGAATGGGCGTTACTGTTGGAGTTGCTCTTGATGCTAAAAAGTTAAGAATGAAGAGAGGTAATGATTCTTTTTTTTGGGGCGGCGCTGCTAGAACTCTTTTTTGGGTAGATCCAAAAAATAACTTAGTTTTTGTCCACATGTCTCAAGTTCTTGGTAGTCCTAGGCTTCAGAATAAAATAGAAACGTCAGTTTATAAGGCTCTTGGGTTTTAAGAAAACATTTATAGAAGAAAAAAATATTAGAAAAAAAATATTGGATTTTCTATCAAGAAGAGAACATTCCTACAAGGAATTAATAATAAAATTAAAGGATAGGGTTGATTCAAGAGATAAATTAATAGACGAATTAGATAGAGTTAGAAAGGAGGGGCTTCAATCAGATGAGCGCTTCTCAGAGTCATATATAAGAGCAAGGTCAATTAAAGGTTTTGGTCCAAACAAAATTAGTAATGAACTTTTATACAAAGGAGTTGATGAGAACTTAGTATTTTCTCTGTTAGAAAATAATGAAATTAATTGGACACAATGTTTAAAAAAAGCATATATTAAAAAAACTAAGAGTATTAATATTTCTTCAACTGATGATAAAGAAAAACTCAGAAGCTTTTTACATAAACGAGGCTTTGACTATGATGAAATTGACAAAGTTATAAATAAATGAGTTACCTAGTTCTAGCTAGAAAATGGCGCCCAAAAAAATTTAGTGATGTGCTCGCTCAAGATCATGCTGTGTCTGCTCTTCAAAATTCTTTAAAAGGAAAAAAGCTTCATCAAGCATATCTTTTTACAGGAACCAGAGGCGTAGGGAAAACAAGTATCGCTAGGATTCTTACAAAGGCATTGAATTGTGAAAGCGACTCCGATCTGACAGAACCTTGCAATGAATGCGATTCTTGTATTTCAATAAACGAAGGATCTTCACTAGACTTCCTTGAGGTAGATGCAGCTTCTAAAACAGGAATTGATGAAACAAAAGATTTATTAGAATCAATTTCATACTTGCCTTCAACATCTAAATATAAAATTTATTTAATTGATGAGGTTCATCAGTTATCTAAACATAGCTTTAATGCTCTTTTGAAAAGCCTGGAAGAACCACCTCCACATGTAATTTTTATGTTTGCAACTACTGAAGTAGAAAAAATACCAGCAACTATCATTTCACGATGTTTGCAGCTAAATTTAAGCGCCGTATCAATAGATAATATTATTAAACAACTAAATAATATTTTTAAGAAAGAGAAAATAAAATTTGATGATGAGTCTCTTAATATTATTGCTGAAGCTGCTGAAGGAAGTGTTAGAGATGCTTTGACAATATCTGAAAAAGCTATTTCTTACTGTGATGGAAAATTAGAAGGAGCCAAGGTTAGAGAAATTCTCGGCTTACCGGAAAATAAGTTAATTCTTGAGTTATTAAAAGCTATTTTAGACGAAGATACTCATAAATCTCTTCAGCTCATAGAAGAAAATGGGAAATATGCAAATCATGAAAAAGTTTTGATATCTCTTTTAGATTTAATTCAGCGTATTTCCATTGCTCAGTTTAATAAAGATTCATCTGAAGACATTTTAGAGAGTTTTACAGATACAGAGCCTGCAAAACTTCAATATCTTTATCATCTCGGTCTTACAAATCTCGAATTCTTTAAGTTAGGTGTAGATAATTATTCTATTTTAACTATGACTTTACTCAAAATGATTGCTTTTTCAGAGACTAATCAAAAAAAAAATTTAATTGAAAATACAAGTAAAAATTACAGTCAAATAAATTGGCCGGAGTTATTTTATGAGCTAAATCTAGAAGGGTTTGCCAATCAAATTCTTTCTAAATCAAGTGTCTCTATCAGTGACAAAAACATAAATATATCTATTCCTGAAGAAAATCTCATCAACTTAAATGAAAAACAAAAAGAAGATATCGAAAAGGCTTTTTCAATAAGATTAAACAAAAAATATGAATTTACTTACGATGCAAAAGTTTCAAATTCAAATACCCCATTTTATGCAGAGGAAAGAAAACAACGCAATCTAAAAGCAAAAGCTAAAGATAAAATAGAAAATGATACTGCATTTAAAACAATAGTTAAGGGGCTAGACGTAGAAATCGTAGACTTCAACAAAAGGAAATGAAACTTAGCACCAATATCTTGAAATTAATAGAAGCTTTACAAGTATTGCCAGGAATTGGACCAAAGTCAGCAAAAAGAATGGCGCTTTTTTTACTTACTTCTGATACAAAAAAAGCACTTAATATTTCAGATGCTCTAAAAACTTCAATTTCAACCATTCAACAGTGTGAGAAATGCTATGTTTTAAATGAAAATAAAATTTGTGATATTTGTTCTTCTGCAGAAAGAGATAATAAAATTATGTGTGTCGTTGAAACAACTTCAGATTTATACTCAATAGAAGAGACGGGGGAGTATAAAGGAAAATATTTTGTCTTAAATGGTTTGCTCTCCCCTATAGATAATATAGGAACGGAAGAGTTAAAAATAAAAAAACTTCTGTTATTGATTAAAGATAGAAATGTAAGCGAAGTTATCTTGGCTTTAAATACTACCTTAGAAGGTGAAGCCACTTCTTATTATATTCTTGATAAACTTAAAGAGGACAATTTAAAAATAACAAGAATTGCACAAGGAGTTCCTGCAGGAGGAGACTTAAATTATGTTGATAATGCTACTCTACGAAGGGCTCTATCATACAGAACTGAAATAAAATAAAAGTAAGGATATGTCTATTAAATCTGATAATTGGATAAAGAAAATGGTAGAAGAAAAAAATATGATTTCTCCATTTTCTGAAGAACAAGTAAGATTTTCTAAAGAAAACAATGAAAAGCTTATTTCTTATGGACTGTCTAGTTACGGTTATGACGTAAGATGTGCAGAAAATTTTAAAGTTTTCACGAATATACATTCTGCTACTGTAGATCCTAAAAATTTTGATAATTCTAGCTTTATAGACATCAAAGGCTCTGAATGTGTAATACCTCCTAATTCTTTTGCTCTTGCAAGCACGATAGAGTATTTCAAAATTCCTAGAAATGTATTGACAGTCTGTCTAGGCAAATCAACATATGCAAGGTGTGGAATTATCGTTAACGTGACTCCTTTAGAACCAGAATGGGAAGGGCATGTCACACTTGAGTTCTCAAATACCACAAGCCTTCCTGCAAAGATTTACGCTAACGAAGGAGTCGCTCAAATGTTATTCTTTGAATCAGATGAAGAGTGTAAAATTAGTTATAAGGATCGTGGAGGTAAATATCAGGGCCAAACAGGAGTAACTCTCCCAAAGGCTTAGCTTTTAGAATCTAATATCCAATTTATCTTAAATCCTGGCCCACTCTGGATTACTTTTACTGTTTTTAGATTAATATTTTTGTCGAGCCAGATTTCAAAAAGCCTAGTATCATCTCGCTTTTCTCTTAATCGAATAATAGTTTCTGAAAGTGAGCTTGATGAATGATTTTTAGGTTGAATAAATTCCTTTGATTTTAATTTCCCCTTATCAAAATAATCATATTTTAGTTTATTACTTTCTTTGCTAGAAATATCAATCTTCATTTGTAACTGCATAGTAAGATTATCGTAAAAATTTTTTATTCCTTTAACTTTTCCTCTATTTCTATTGAAATTATATTCTATGACTTTATTAACTCTGTCTAATTTGTATGATTGATTATCCTTTCTCAATCCTCCTAATATCGACATATATCTAAAGCCTTCAATTAAAATTATTTCTCCCTCAGAATACTCAAAATATGTTTCCTGCTCTAATTGAAATAAAGAATGTTTCGCATTGGATCTAATAACCCATTTATTTCCTTCTAAATTTTCTAGGGTCTCTAGAACAACACCATTTTTTGTCTTATATAAATTTGAATAGGAAGAAAGTTCAAATGCCAATAGATTTTGGTTGAAAACAACAATTACAGCACTAATTAAAATATTTTTTACCATTTTTAATAACTATTTTGTTGTGGAATACCTTATTATTTTTTAAATGAATTTTACCTTTTTGAATATCTCTTATGATGGCAGGGTAAAGATAATGCTCTAGCTTATGAATTTTTGTTTCAATGCTCTCTTCTGTATCAGTTTTCTCAACCTCGCAAGACATGAAACCAATTATTTGACCGCTATCTAAACCTTCATCTACCAAGTGTACCGTCACTCCATGTTCTTTATCTTTATTCTCGATAACTTTTCGATGTGTGTCTAAGCCTGGATATTTTGGCAATAACGAAGGATGAATGTTAATAATTTTATTTTTAAAAGCATTAATAAATTTTGAACTCAAAATTCTCATAAAACCAGCTAATACAATTAGATCGACATTATATTTATCTATTTTTTCTATAATTTTTTGATCAAAATCTTCACGTTCATTAAAATTTTTATGATCAATAAGAATATTTGTTATTCCGTATTTTTGAGCTCTTTGAAGTCCGTATGCGTCTGAATTATTTGAGATGACTAATTTTATAGAGGCATCAAGTTTTCCACTTTCAATTTCATCTATAATAGCTTGCAAATTTGATCCATTTCCTGAAATCAAGATAGCTAATGATATTTCACTCATTTAGTTAAAGATTACTTTTTTGCTTGTATTCGTTTTTTTTACTTTTCCAATTAACTTAAACTGGATTTTATTTGTTAAAAGAATTTTGCTTATCTTTTTAAAGTCCTTCACTTGCGCAGATAAAATCATTCCATATCCACAATTGAATGTAGAAAGCATTTCTTTAATACTTAAATTCGATTTTTCTTGAATCAATGAGTACAGCTTCTTATTGAATTTATACTCAAAAGGAGAATTTAGTATTGCTGTATGGTTTTCTGGAATGATCCTC
>MDTD01015237.1_pt1 | contig 16659 bp, 15 predicted proteins | sample 811221 | NCBI WGS metagenome assembly MDTD01 (sample SAMN05326646, study PRJNA326480) | marine metagenome | isolation source: seawater | place: Pacific Ocean: South West | collected 2011 | reverse complement strand
GGCCGAGGCCGACGAGATCACCAGGAGAACCGATGAGCACCAACCCGTTCGATGACGACAACGGCACGTTCTACGTGCTGGCCAACGACGAGGAGCAATACAGCCTGTGGCCGACGTTCGTCGACGTCCCCGCGGGCTGGCGGGTCGTGTACGGCGAGAGCAATCGCGCAGACTGCCTGGCCTGGGTGGAGGAAAACTGGACCGACATGCGCCCGCGCAGCCTGCGGGAGTCGATGTCGAGCCAGCGGCGAGCCTGAGGGCAGAAGCGTTATACCCCTGTGCCGAAAAGCTTCTCGGCATTGCGAAACGCAATCTTCTCTTTTGCCTCGCGTGGCAGATCCACTGCTCTGAACCAGTCGGTCCCTTCCTTCATGTTTGCAAATGGGTAGTCGGTGGCGAACATCACTCGATCCGCACTGATGTATCTCAGCAACAGCTGAAGCAGTTCGTCTTGGAAGAATGCGCTGGTCGTGTACCAGAAGTTGTCACTGAAGTATTGCCCGACAGGCTTGTTCAACGAACCCGCAGTCGCATCGCCCAGATCTTCCACGATTCGCTCGTAATAGAATGGGAGTCCCTCTCCCATGTGGCCGACGATCATCTGGAGTCTGGGGAATCTGTCGAACACCCCGGTCATGATCAATCGAAGGCATTGAGTGAGCACCTCTTGGTGCCAGCCGTACCCTGAACCACTGAAAATGTAGTCCTGGTACTCATCGTTATATCCTGCGCGCTCGATGCGATAGTAAATGTCGAAGACTTCTCTGGGTGGAAATCCCGGGTGCAGATATATCGGAACATCAAGTGCCTCGGCACGTGCCAGAACGGGCTCGAAATCCTCATGGTCGAGGAACTTGCTGCCGACGAACCCATTGGTCATGGCGCCGACGAAACCGTCCTCGCGGACAGCGCGTTCCAATTCGTCCGCAGATGCCTCGGGGTCCTGCAGGGGCAGGGTCGCGTAGGCCTGGTAGCGCCCCGGATAGGCGGTCATCGGGCCATCGGCGATCATCTTGTTGAGACGATAGGCAAAATCGTTGCCCTGCTGTCCGGCGAGATCCTGCACGCCCGGTGTATGTGCCGAGAGAATCTGAACATCGACACCCGCCTCATCCATTGCACCGATGCGGCCGGCCCCGAGATCGGCAAGACCAGTTTCCTCGAGGTACTGCGCGTGATCGGCGTTGATCGCGTTCAGTGCAATCAACTCGGCGGTGGTGTAGGTCTCTTCCGTGGCGATGAATGGCAGGTCCCGGTCTCGCAACGAGATGTCCGACATGTCTGTCGCGGGATCATCGGATCTGGCGGCACACGCGGACAACCCGGCGCCGACACCAAGTGCAGCAGCAGCACCCAGAAAATTGCGGCGTCCCATCGCAGTTGTCCCGGAGAGATTATCGCTCATTGTCGTATCCGTTTCCGCCCGATGATTCGTTGTCCGGTTTGCGTGCGGCTTTCTCGCCTGACGGCGACGTCGCGAATGCTCAGAAGTCTCTGGTCCGCACCATCGCGCTCATCGACGGTGCGAGGTTCATGGGGAAAGCATGCTCATCGAGAACGGCAGTGTCACGGGGGATAGCCTCCCGTTTGACGGTGGATAACCTCCGGGTGTCAGCACGGTCTGTGCGACGTTCGCCAGGCCGCGCGCCGCACGGATGTGAAGAACGCCGGGGCGCGGGCGGGTTAGAGCGTCGTGCCGCTGATCCATCGCGCGATGTCGCCGACAACTGCCTCGTCGACATGTTGTGCCGGTTCGTATCCGGCGGGTGTCGAGGGCCCTGATCCGGAGAAGAACAAATGGTCGTCTGCGGGGTAGACGCGGATCGTGACGTTGTCACGGTCAGCCAAGCCGTTCTGCCAGCCGAGCAGGTCCTCGGTGACGGTGACCTGGTAATCACGTCCGCCCTGCATGATGAGCATCGGTAGGTCTAGCTGCGCGGCTACCGCCACCGGGTCGTAACCGCGGAGATCGAGCCAGTAATGCGCCGGAACGCCCAGCGGCAGAAGGTGATCGGGGGTGGACGGGGAGAGGTTGGGGTCGTCGATCAGCGCCACCTGTCGGGTGATGGTCTGAACGGTCGGATCGGCCTCAGGGTCCGCGGCCGGCTTGTGCGCGGTGGCGAGGTAGCGAACTTGGCGAAGCAAAGAACGGTGCATCGGCTCAGTCGCGCCGGCCAGCACGACCAACCCGGCCACGGACGGTTCGGCGGCCGCGACGCGGGGCGCCATCATGCCGCCCTGACTATGCCCGAGGACGAAGATCCGGTTGCCGTCGACACGAGGGTGTTCGCGAAGGAGGTGCACGGCGGCGACCGCGGGCCGGACGTATTCGTCGAACGCGGTGAAGGTGCGTGCATCCAGCGTGTCGCGGTGGACGTAGGTGACCTTGTCGAAGCGCAGCACCGCGATTCCGTGGCTCGCCAACCCCCATGCGAGATCCCGGAAGATCTTGTTGCGGCCCATCGTGACGTCCCGGTCGGACGGCCCGGAACCGGGGAGTAGGACGACGGCCGGCCCCGGACTCGGTGACTGCGGCAGGCTCAGCGTTCCCGAAGTCGCCCAGGGTGTTTCGCCGACAGAGACCTCGTGCTCGGTGAAGGCGGACGAGTCCACGTACGGCGGCGGTTCCCAGGGCTGCGTCGGCTCGGCCGCCCCCGGCGGGGCGAACTGGAGGCCGTGCAGTCGGCCGGACCGGTCGATGACCATGAGCACGGCATAGGCGCCGCGCTCACACGTCACCCCGATCTTCACGAGCGTGTGATCCGCACCCGCCGGTTCGGTCGACGGTGTACCGATCTGGACGACCGATCCGTGCGTCGTGGTCAGCTCTTGCCACGAGTCACGTAGCGATTCAGCCGACACCAACTCGCGCAGCGAAGGCGCGACCATGTCGACGACATCGGCGAACCCATCGGCTGCCATCAACGCCATCACGGCTTCCGCGGTGGCAACAACGTCGCGCTCGGTCACTCAGATCGCCCGCTCACGAGACAGTCCCGTCACGACCATCATTGTCCGGGCGCGGGCGCGGGGGATACGCCCCACGATGTCAGCGGGGGTCCATGTCGAACACCCGGGCGTGCAGCACGGTGCGGTTGCGCAGCGCCGCGCGCACGGCGCGGTGCAGGCCGTCCTCGAGGTAGATGTCCCCGCGCCACCGCACGGCGTGCGGAAACAGGTCGCCGTAGAACGTGGAATCCTCCGACAGCAGCCGGTCCAGGGCCAGCACCGTCGTCGTCATCACCAACTCGTCGAGGCGGATCTGGCGGGGCGGGATCTGCGCCCACTGCCGATGCGTGAGACCGTGGTCGGGGTAGGGTCGGCCGTCGCGGACTCCCTTGAAGATCATCGCCGTGCCTTCGCTCGCCCCGTGCCCCTGCGTGGTCAACCCCGGCCTGCACAGTAACCCGGCCGCGGCGGCGGCGCGGACCGCTCGGTCGGTGCCCAGGCCCACCGTCACCGTAAAATGAACGCGACCAGGACACATCCCGAGAGGTGGGTGAACAGTGGGCAGCGCCGATGACCGACGTTTCGAAGTGCTCCGTGCGATCGTCGCCGACTTCGTCGCCACGAAGGAGCCCATCGGTTCCAAGTCGCTCGTGGAGCGACACAACCTCGGGGTGTCCAGTGCGACGGTCCGCAACGACATGGCCGTCCTGGAGGCCGAGGGGTACATCGCCCAGCCGCACACCAGCTCGGGGCGGGTTCCCACCGAGAAGGGCTATCGGGAGTTCGTCGATCGCCTCGACGACGTCAAGCCGATGTCCGGCGCCGAGCGTCGCGCCATCCTGAATTTCCTCGAATCGGGTGTCGACCTCGACGACGTGCTGCGCCGCGCGGTGCGGTTGCTCGCACAGCTGACCCGCCAGGTGGCCATCGTGCAGTACCCGACGCTGTCCACATCGACGGTGCGGCGCCTCGAGGTGGTCCAGCTCAGCCCGGCTCGGCTGCTGCTCGTGGTGATCACCGACTCGGGCCGGGTCGATCAGCGCATCGTCGAACTCGGTGACACGATCGACGACACGCAGATGACCCAACTGCGTGATCTGCTCGGCCAGGCGTTGGAGGGCAAGCCGCTTGCCGCGGCGTCGATCGCCGTGTCCGACCTGGCCTCTCACCTCAACGGCAGCGGTGGCCTGGCCGACGCGGTGGGCAGGTCGGCGACGGTACTGGTGGAGACCCTCGTCGAGCACAGCGAGGAACGTCTGATGCTCGGCGGCACCGCCAACCTGACGCGCAACACGGCCGATTTCGGCGGCTCGCTACGCTCGGTGCTCGAAGCGCTCGAGGAACAGGTGGTGGTGCTGCGGCTACTGGCCAAGCAGCAGGAGGCCGGGAAGGTCACCGTCCGCATCGGGCACGAAACCGAGGCCGAGCAGATGGCCGGCACCTCGGTGATCAGCACGGCCTACGGTAGTTCGGGCAAGGTGTTCGGCGGCATGGGTGTGTTGGGTCCCACACGGATGGACTATCCGGGAACCATCGCCAACGTCGCCGCTGTTGCTCTCTATATTGGCGAAGTCTTAGGTAACCGCTGACCGGCGTAGCGTCGAGTCAACGGGTGGGAAGGTACAAGCGTGGCACGCGACTATTACGGGCTGCTCGGAGTGAGCCAGGGTGCGAGCGACTCCGAGATCAAGCGCGCCTACCGCAAACTGGCGCGTGAACTGCACCCCGACGTCAACCCCGACGAGGGTGCCCAGGCCCGCTTCCAGGAGATCAGCGCCGCCTACGAGGTGCTCAGCGATCCGGAGAAGCGGCGCATCGTCGACATGGGCGGCGATCCACTGGCCTCGGCCGCAGGAGGTGGCGCCGGCGGCTTCTCCGGTTTCGGTGGCCTGGGTGATGTGTTCGAGGCGTTCTTCGGCGGCGGCACCGCCGGGCGTGGCCCGGTGGGACGCGTCCGGCCGGGCTCGGATTCGCTGCTGCGGATGCGGCTGACCCTCGACGAGTGCGCGACCGGAATCTCCAAGCAGGTCACGGTGGACACCGCGGTGCTGTGCGACCTGTGCCACGGCAAGGGCACCCACGGCAACTCGACCCCGGTCACCTGCGATACCTGCGGCGGACGCGGGGAGATCCAGACCGTACAGCGTTCACTGCTCGGGCAGGTCATGACGTCCCGACCGTGCCCGGTGTGCGGCGGCGTCGGCGAGGTCATCCCCGACCCGTGCAACCGCTGCGCCGGCGACGGGCGTGTGCGTGCCCGGCGCGAGATCACCGTCAAGATCCCCGCCGGAGTCGGCGACGGCATGCGGGTGCGGTTGGCGTCGCAGGGCGAGGTCGGTCCGGGCGGCGGACCCGCCGGCGATCTGTACGTCGAGGTCCACGAGAGCCCGCACGACGTGTTCGTGCGCGACGGCGACGACCTGCACTGCACCGTCTCGGTGCCGATGGTCGACGCCGCGTTGGGCACCAGCGTGACCGTCGACGCCATCCTGGACGGTCCGGTGGAGATCGCCGTCGCCGCGGGCACGCAGCCCGGCGCGGTCACCACGCTGCGCGGCCACGGCATGCCGCACCTGCGTTCCGGGGTGCGCGGCGACCTGCACGCGCACATCGACGTCGTGGTGCCCTCCCGTCTGGACCATGAGGACGTCGAACTCCTGCGCGCCCTGCAGGAACGCAGCCGCGACACCGCCGAGGTGCGCTCGGCCAAGTCGAACAACTCGTCGCACGGCGCCGGCGGTCTGTTCTCGCGGCTGCGTGAGACGTTCACCGGCCGCTAGCGGCAGTGCGCAGTCTCTTCTACGTCGACGCCGTACCCGGCGTCGGTGACGTTGTCGTCGTCGACGGCGACGAGGGCTTCCACGCCGCCAACGTGCGCCGCACCCGCCGGGGGGAGCAACTCGACCTCAGCGATGGCGCGGGCACCGTGGCGCACTGCGAGGTCACCGAGGTCGCCAAGGGTCGGCTGAGCGCGCAGGTGTTGGACCGCCGCGTCGTGGCGCCGCCGTCACCGACCGTCACCGTCGCGCAGGCGCTGCCCAAATCGGACCGTTCCGAACTCGCGATCGAGCTGGCCACCGAAGCCGGTGCCGACGCGTTCGTGGCCTGGCAGGCCGCGCGCTGCGTCGCGCGCTGGGACGGGGCCGCCCGCGTCGACAAAGGCCTGCGCAGGTGGCAGGCGGTGGCGCGGGCCGCATCGCGGCAGTCCCGCCGCCCGCACATCCCGACTGTCGACGGCGTCGTCACGACGGCCCAGCTGGCCGCCGGGGCCGGCCCCACCACGCTGGTGCTGCACGAGTCGGCCACCACCTCGCTGACCGAACTGCCGCTGGCCGAAGCGGCGTCGCTGACCCTGGTGGTCGGTCCGGAGGGCGGCGTCGCCGAGGAGGAACTCGCCGCGCTGACCGAGGCGGGTGCCCTCGCGGTGCGGTTGGGGCCGACCGTGTTGCGGACGTCGACGGCGGCGGCGGTGGCGCTGGGCGCGCTGGGGGTGCTGACCTCGCGGTGGTCCGGGGGTAGCTCACCGGCCCGGGGCTAGATAGGTTAGCCTTCCCTTCTGAGCTGATCTGTATCTCGAGGGCCGTGGGCCAGCAGAGAAGGGACCCCCGATTCTCACCCGTTTGACCCGAGCGTGGCTGCCGCTCGTCCTGGTGATCGTGCTCGTCGTCAGCGGCTTCGCCGTCTGGCGGCTGCGGAACATGTTCGCGGCCAACCCGTTGCCGACCTACACCGGAAGCATGACCGAGGACGCGAACAAGTCCGATCCGAAGATCGTGCGCTACGAGGTCTGGGGCGAGCCGGGCGCGGTCGCCGACATCAACTATGTCGACGCCGAGGGCGATCCCAACCAGATCGTCGGTGCCGTCCTGCCGTGGTCGATCGACGTCGAGACCGACTCCCCGGCGATGTCGGGAAACGTCGTGGCGCAGGGCAACGGTGACTTCATCGGATGCCGGATCACCGCTGACGGAGAGGTCAAGGACGAACGCACCATCACCAACGTCAGCGCCTACATCTACTGCTTCACGAAGGCGGCGTGATGAGCGCCGTGGGCAACCGCAGCGAAGAGCTGCGCCGACCGAGGTTCCTCGCGCGGTGGATCCGACGGCTGGCCGTACCCATCATCCTCGGTTGGATGCTGCTGCTCGTCGCGCTGAACGTGCTGGTACCCCAGCTGGAGGTGGTCGCGGCGAAGAACTCGGTCTCGATGAGCCCGAGCAATGCGCCCTCGATGCAGGCCATGTCCGACATGGGCCGACTGTTCGAGGAGTCCGAGTCGGATTCGGTCGCGTTGATCGTGCTGGAGAGCGAGAACGAGCAGCCCCTCGGTGACGACGCCCGCACCTACTACGACCAGCTGATCGACAAGCTGGAGGCGGCAACCGAGCATGTCCGCAACATCCAGGACACCTGGGGTGACCCGCTGACCGAGGCGGCGGCGCAGAGCTCCGACGGCCGCGCGGCGTACGCGACGCTGAACCTCGCCGGCAACCTGGGCGAGGCCGAGTCCAACGAGGCCGTTGCGGCCGTGCGGGACATCGTCGCCAACTCACCGCCGCCGCCCGGGGTGCGAGTCCACGTCACCGGGCCCGCGCCGATGACCGCCGACGTCAACATCGCCGGCGAGAGCAGCATGGCGCTGGTGCTGCTGGTCACCTTCTGCGTGATCATCGTGCTGCTGCTGTTCTTCTACCGCTCCATCGCGACCGTGCTGCTCCTGCTCGTGGTGGTCCTCGTCCAGCTCGGTCTGGCACGAAGCGTCGTCGCGGCGATGGCGCACTACGAGCTCATCGGGCTGTCGACGTACGCGACGAATCTGCTGATCTCGCTGGCCGTGGCAGCGGGCACCGACTACGCGATCTTCCTGGTCGGGCGCTACCAGGAAGCCAGAACCGCGGGCGCCACCCACGAAGAGGCGTACTACGAGATGTTCCACGGCACGGCACCCGTCGTGCTGGGTTCGGGTCTGACCATCGCCGGCGCGATGTTCTGCCTGTCGTTCACGCGCATGCCCTACTTCCAGAGCATGGGTGTGCCCTGCGGGGTGGGCACGCTGGCCGGGATGGCCGTCGCGCTCACCCTGGGCCCGGCGATCGTGACCGTGGGCAGCCGGTTCAATCTGCTCGAACCCAAGCGCGCCATGCGGATCCGCGCCTGGCGTCGCGTCGGCACCATGGTGGTCCGCTGGCCCGGACCCATCCTCGTCGCGTCGCTGGCGCTGTCCTTCATCGGGTTGGCTGCCCTGCCTGGCTATCAGACCAGCTACGACGACACCCGCTATGTCCCGGACTCGATTCCGGCGAACGCCGGTCTGCAGGCCGCCACCGAGCACTTCTCGCTGTCCCGGATGAGCCCGGAGATCCTGCTCGTCGAGGCGGACCACGACCTGCGTAACCCGACAGATTTCCTGGTGTTGGACCGTCTCGCGAAACGCGTGTTCGGTGTCGAGGGGGTCGCGCGGGTCCAGGCGCCGACCCGCCCGGACGGCGCACCGATCGACAACACCTCGATCCCGTTCTTGATCAGCATGCAGGGCGTCGGCCAGCAGCAGAACATGAAGCTGATGCAGGACCGCATGGAGGACATGCGCAGCCAGGCCGACGAGCTGGCCCGCACGATCGGAACGATGCGCACCATGTACGGCCTGATGACGCAGTTGTCGAACGTCACGACGGTGATGATCGACGACTTCAACGACATGCAGCAGACGGTGCATCAGATCCGCGACATGATCGCCAACTTCGACGACCAGTTCCGCCCCATCCGGAACTACTTCTACTGGGAACCGCACTGCTACAACATCCCGATGTGCTGGACCTTCCGGTCGCTGTTCGACTCGATGGACGGCATCAGCACCATGACCGACTCGTTCGACAAGGCGCTGGTCAACATGGAGACCATGCGGTCGCTGCTGCCGCAGATGCTCGCCACGTTCCCGCCGATGATCGAAACCATGGAGAGCATGCGGCACATGATGCTCACCACCTACGCCACCATGGGCGGGTTCTACGACCAGATGGACGAGATGAGCGAGAACTCCACGGCGATGGGGAAGTCGTTCGACGCGGCCAACAACGACGACTCGTTCTATCTGCCGCCGGAGGTGTTCGAGAACAAGGACTTCCAGCAGGCGATGGAGAGCTTCTTCTCACCCGACGGCAAGACCGTGCGGCTGCTGGTCTCGCACCGCGGCGACCCGACCTCACCCGAGGCGCTCGCGCGGGTCGAACCGATCAAGATCGCCGCGATCGAGGCGCTCAAGGGCACGCCGCTCGAGGACGCGAAGATCCAGCTCGGCGGAACCGCCGCGACATTCAAGGACATGTCCGACGGGTCCCGCTACGACATGATGATCGCGATCCTCGCCGCGCTGACCCTGGTCTTCATGGTCATGCTGCTGCTGACCCGCAGCCTGGTCGCCTCGCTGGTCATCGTCGGCACCGTGATCCTGTCGCTGGGGGCGTCGTTCGGCGTCTCGGTGTTGATCTGGCAGCACATCATCGGCATCGAACTGCACTGGATGGTGCTGGTGATGTCCATCATCGCGCTCATCGCCGTCGGATCGGACTACAACCTGCTGCTGGTGTCGCGGTTCAAGGAGGAGATCGGCGCCGGGATCAAAACCGGCATCATCCGCTCGATCGGTGGTACCGGCAGCGTCGTCACGCTGGCGGGCGTGGTGTTCGCGCTCACGATGGCCTCCATGGTCGTCAGCGACCTGCGGGTGATCGCGCAGGTCGGCACCACGATCGGGCTGGGGCTGCTGTTCGACACCTTCGTGGTGCGGGCGTTCATGATGCCGGCGATCGCGACGCTGCTGGGCCGCTGGTTCTGGTGGCCGCAGGTGGTGCGCAACCGGCCGCTCCGCACGCCCGTGGGCACGACGGCAGGGCGCCGGTAATACGCATTGGGTGGTGACGGGGCACGGCGCTAAACTGGGCTGACCCGACCCAGAACCCAGGAAGCAGGCAGAAAACTCCACGTGACGCCCCGCGAGACGAACGCCGCCTCGGAGTCAGTCCGGAGCAGCATGACAGTTCCGCCCGATCTGGTCATGGGCCTGCTGGGGTCCTCCGACGAAAACCTGCGTGCTCTCGAGCGGCTGCTGGCCGCCGACATCCATGTCCGCGGCAACGCCGTCTCGCTGGCCGGTGAACCCGCCGACGTCGCGCTGGCCGAGCGGGTGATCTCCGAGCTCGTCGAGGTCGTCGGCAGCGGACAGCGGCTGACCCCCGACGCCGTCGCGCACAGCGTCGCGATGCTGACCGGCGCCGCCGAAGCCTCCCCGGCCGAAGTGCTGACCCTGGACATCTTGTCGCGCCGCGGCAAGACCATCCGGCCCAAGACCCTGAACCAGAAGCACTACGTCGATGCGATCGACGCCCACACCATCGTGTTCGGCATCGGCCCGGCCGGCACCGGCAAGACGTATCTCGCGATGGCCAAAGCCGTCAACGCGTTGCAGACCAAACAGGTCAGCCGCATCATCCTGACCCGGCCCGCGGTCGAAGCCGGGGAGCGGCTGGGCTTTCTGCCCGGCACGCTGAGCGAGAAGATCGACCCCTACCTGCGCCCGCTCTACGACGCGCTGCACGACATGATGGATCCCGAGCTGATCCCGAAGCTGATGGGTGCCGGAGTCATCGAGGTGGCGCCGCTGGCGTACATGCGTGGCCGAGCGCAGCCACTGTCCACTCGCGTGTTGACACCCAGGGGCTTCAGGGCGATCGGGGACCTGAAGGCGGGGGACGCAGTCATCGGCTCCGATGGCCGACCCACTGAGGTCTTGGGTATCTACCTGCAAGGATTCAAAGAGATCTATCGGGTGCACACCCAGGATGGCGCCTCGACACTTGCTTCGGGCGACCACCTTTGGGCAGTGCAGACCCGGGACGGCAAGCGTCGCGGTAAGCCGATGCGGGTGCTGGAGACCAAGGAGATGATCGGCAACCTCAGGGCGGCGCATTATCACCGCTACGAGTTGCCGCTGTTGAGTGCTCCAGTCGCCTTCGAATCGGAACCAGTGCCGATCGATCCCTACGCGCTCGGGTTGTTGATCGGCGACGGATGCCTATCGCTGCGCACCTCGCCCAGCTTCGCGACTACTGATCCTGAGCTTGCGGATGCACTACAGCAGCTCATACCCGGCATCATCGTGAGGCGGAAGTCAGACGTCGACTATGTCCTGGTCGGCCCTGAGGGACGAGGCGGGCGAAGCAAGAACCCGCTGACGGAAGGTTTACGTCGGCTGTCGTTGGCGGGGACGAAGTCGGATGACAAATTCGTACCGTTCGAGTATCTCGCCAACGGGCCAGAAGTCCGGCTTGCCGTTCTGCAAGGGCTGTTGGACAGCGACGGCGGGCCGGTGACGCAGGACAACCGCACCTGCCGAATCCAGTTTGGGACGGCGTCCCTGCAGCTTGCCGAGGATGTGACATTCCTTGTTCGCTCGCTGGGTGGCGTGGTCTACCGGCGCACGCGAAAGGCACTGGGACGCAAGCCTGGGCTGGCCCGCGGGCGCGAGGTGCACCACATCGCGGATGCGCACATTCTCGACATCCGCCTCCCTGAAGGCATCGTCCCGTTCCGCCTGCCGCGCAAGCTTGCCAAGTACGACGCCGCCGGCGGTGGCAGACCGATGCGCTTCATCGATCGAATCGAGCCGGTGGGCACAGAAGAAGCCGTCTGCATTCGAGTCGCGGCAGCGGATTCGCTGTATGTCACCGAGGATTTTCTGCTGACCCACAACACCCTCAACGATGCGTTCATCATCCTCGACGAGGCGCAGAACACCACCGCCGAGCAGATGAAGATGTTCCTGACCCGGCTCGGTTTCGGCTCGAAAATCGTTGTGACAGGCGATGTCACGCAGGTCGACCTGCCCGGTGGCGCGGCGTCGGGATTGCGTGCGGCGATGCGCATCCTCGACGGCATCGACGACATCCACTTCGCCGAGCTCACCAGCGCCGACGTGGTCCGGCACCGACTGGTGTCCGAGATCGTCGACGCCTACGCGCGCTCCGAGGAGCCGACCCTGATGAACCGTGCCCAACGCCGGGCGTCGGGCCCGACCGGACGGCCGAGGCGGTAGCGGAACAACCATGAGCATTGAGGTGTCCAACGAATCGGGCATCGACGTTTCCGAAGAGGAACTGATCAGCGTCGCCCGATTCGTGATCCGCAAGATGGACGTCAACCCCGCCGCCGAGCTGTCGATGGTGCTGCTCGACAGCGCGGCGATGGCCGACCTGCACATGCGCTGGATGGACCTCCCCGGTCCGACCGACGTGATGAGCTTCCCGATGGACGAACTCGAGCCCGGCGGACGTCCCGACGCGCCGGAGCCCGGGCCGGCCATGCTCGGTGACATCGTGCTGTGCCCGGAGTTCGCCGGCAAGCAGGCCGCCGGCCAGGGACATTCGCTGGGCCAGGAACTGGCTCTGCTCACCGTGCACGGGGTGCTGCACCTGCTCGGGTACGACCACGCCGAACCGGACGAGGAAAAAGAGATGTTCGCGCTGCAGCGTGAGCTGCTCGAGGAGTGGGTGGCCGAACAAGTGCAGGCGTACCACCTGGATCGCCAGACCGAGAAGGACCGCAGGCTGCTCGACAAATCCCGCTACTTCGATGACATCGTCGAACGCGACCAGCTGTGAGCGGCGTCGGACAACTCATCGGTGCCATCGTGCTGGTCGCCGTCGGCGGACTGTTCGCCGCCACCGACGCGGCGCTGAGCACGGTGTCGATGGCGCGTGTCGAAGAGCTGGTGCGCGACGAACGCCCGGGCGCGGTGCGGCTGTCGCGGGTGATGGGGGAACGACCCCGCTTCATCAACCTCATCGTGCTGCTGCGCATCACCTGCGAAGTCAGTGCCACGGTGCTGCTCGCCGCCTACCTCGACGGCCACCTCGGGGTGACCTGGGGCCTGGTCGCCGCCGCGGCGATCATGGTGGTGGTCAGCTTCGTCGTCATCGGCGTCGGTCCCCGCACCGTCGGCAGGCAGAACGCCTACACCATCGCCTTGGTGACGGCTCTTCCGCTGCAGGCGTTCTCGGTGCTGCTGCTGCCGCTGAGTCGCCTGCTGGTGTTGATCGGCAACGCCGTCACGCCCGGACGCGGTTTCCGCAACGGTCCATTCGCCTCGGAGATCGAACTGCGCGAGGTCGTGGACCTGGCCCAGCAGCGCGGCGTGGTCGCCGACGACGAACGCCGGATGATCCAATCGGTCTTCGAACTCGGCGACACCCCCGCGCGCGAGGTCATGGTGCCCCGCACCGAGATGGTGTGGATCGAAAGTGACAAGACCGCCGGTCAAGCCACCTCCCTGGCGGTCCGCAGCGGGCACTCCCGCATCCCGGTGATCGGGGAGAACGTCGACGACGTCGTCGGCGTCGTCTATCTCAAAGACCTTGTGCAGCGGACGTACTACTCGACCCGCGGTGGCCGCGACACCTCGGTGGCCGAGGTCATGCGCGCACCCGTCTTCGTGCCCGACTCCAAGCCACTCGACGAACTGCTGCGCGAGATGCAGCGCGACCGCAACCACATGGCGCTGCTGGTCGACGAATACGGCGCCATCGCCGGGCTCGTGACCATCGAGGACGTGCTCGAGGAGATCGTCGGCGAGATCGCCGACGAGTACGACACCGACGAGGTCGCTCCCATCGAGGAGCTCGGCGACAACCAGTACCGGGTGTCGTCGCGGCTGTCCATCGAGGACCTCGGTGAGCTCTACGACGTCGACTTCGACGACGATCTCGACGTCGACACCGTCGGCGGCCTGCTGGCGCTGGAGCTGGGCCGGGTGCCCCTGCCCGGTGCGGAGGTCAACTGGGACGGGTTGCTGCTGCGCGCCGAGGGTGGCCCGGACCCGCGCGGCCGGGTCCGCATCGGCACGGTGCTGGTCAGCCGGGTCGAGCCCGAACCCGAGGACGACGGACAGGACAGTGAATGACTGAGCTCGACGCCGAGGACGCCAAGCTGGTGGTGCTCGCCCGTGGCGCGATGGCCCGCGCGGAGGCGACCAGCGGGGCCGCGGTGCGCGACCTCGACGGCCGCACGTATGCGGGGGCGCCCGTCGGGCTGGCGGCACTGCCGCTGACCGCACTGCAGGCCGCGCTCGCCGCGGCGGTGTCCAGCGGCGCGACCGGCCTTGAGGCCGCCGTGCTCGTCGGAGGCGCGGCCGACGACCCCGGTGTGGCCGCGGTGCGGGAGATGGCCCCTGCGGCGGCGGTGATCGTGACCGACCGGGCGGGCCGGCCGCTGTGACGATCACGAGTGTGCGTCCAGTGCGAAAAATCGGCGCCGGAAGCGCCGACGTTTCGGCGGGCCGGCGATGAGCGAATTCCGTTCCGGCTTCGTCTGTTTCGTCGGCAGGCCGAACACCGGCAAGTCCACCTTGACCAACGCCCTGGTCGGCAGCAAGGTGGCGATCACCTCCAATCGCCCGCAGACCACCCGCCACACCATCCGCGGCATCGTGCACCGCGACGATTTCCAGATCGTGCTGGTCGACACACCGGGGCTGCACCGGCCCCGGACACTGCTCGGTCAGCGGCTCAACGACCTCGTCAAGGACACCTACTCCGAGGTCGACGTGATCGGGTTGTGCATCCCCGCCGACGAGAAGATCGGCCCCGGAGACCGATGGATCTACGAACAGATCCGCGCGGTCGCGCCGCGAACGACGGTGATCGCGATCGTCACCAAGATCGACAAGGTGTCCAAGGACAAGGTCGCCGAACAGTTGATGGCGGTGGCCGACCTGGTCGGGCCCGACAGTGAGATCGTGCCCGTGTCGGCGACCTCGGGTGCTCAGCTCGACGTGCTCGTCGATGTGCTGGTGGCGCAGCTTCCGCCCGGTCCGGCGTTCTACCCCGACGGTGAGCTGACCGACGAGCCCGAAGAAGTCCTGATGGCCGAGCTGATCCGCGAGGCCGCACTCGAGGGCGTGCGCGACGAGCTGCCGCATTCGCTGGCCGTGGTCATCGACGAGGTCGAGCAGCGACCCGGCCGCCCCGATGACGACCCGTTGATCGACGTGTACGCCATCCTCTACGTCGAGCGGGAGTCGCAGAAGGGCATCGTGATCGGCAAAGGTGGCGCGCGGTTACGCGAGGTCGGCACCGCCGCGCGCACTCAGATCGAGAAGCTGCTGGGCACCAAGGTGTTTCTCGATCTGCGGGTGAAGATCGCCAAGAACTGGCAGCGCGACCCGAAACAACTGGGCCGCCTCGGGTTCTAGCCCGGCTGGCCGTAGACCGCGACGACGACGGTGCGGTCCAGGCTGTTCTCCGACCACACCCCGATCTGGGTGTTGGCGCAGTTCGACATGATCGCCATGTAGTCGGGCCGGTAGTACCACTGGTTGAGGATCTCGATCCCACTGATCGCCAGCGCCGGGTTGATCGCCACCGTCTCGGCGACCGTGCCGACGAAGCCCGCGTTGCGGGCCCGGTCCTGGGGCGTGGAGCCGTCGGAACCGATGTCGCCGTTCAGAGCCCGGTTGTTGAGCACGTCTCTGGTGTGCCACTCCGCGGCCAGCTGCAGCTGCGGATTGATCTGGATATCGGTCTCGCAGTCGTTGTGCTGCTGGATCGTGTAGACGTTGACCACGACGCTCTCGTTGAGGCGCCGGTTGTCGGCGTGGGCGGCGGGCGCCACGACGGTGGGGACGGCGACGGCGCACGCGAACGCCGCCGCGGCAGGCAGTATCACGCGACCGGTCACGGTCGGGACATTACGCGACGACGCCCGCCACCGAGTCGGGAGCGGCAAGATTCGTGGTGTCCGGGGCCGGCTCCGCCGGGGCGATCCGGGTGTCCCACCAGTTCCGCGGCTGATGGGTGGCCCAGCCGTTGAGCGCCTCCAGCGCCGCGGCCAGCGACACCAGCAGCGGCTCGCTGTTGGCCGGCCCCATCAGCTGCACACCGATGGGCAGACCGTCGGAGGTGAAACCGGCGGGCACGCTGATCGACGGCCAACCCAGCAGGTTCCACGGCCACGTCGCCGGGCAGGCCCGGATCATCGCGCGGTCGGTGGCCAGGCCGGAGAGCCCGTCGAAGCTGTGCACCTGCGGGGGCGGCAGCGCGGTCGTCGGCGCGATCACCACGTCGGCCAGGTTGAAGATCCAGCCGACCCGGCGCTGGGTGGCCGCCTCGTTGGCGCGGGCCTTGCGCAGGATGTGCTCGGAGAGCAGCCGGCCGACCCTGGCGTTGGCGCGGGTGCGTTCATCCAGTTCGATGCGGTGTCCCAGCCGATCGATCCACTGCGGGATGCCGGACGTCGACCGGGCCAGGAAGTTCCACGACATGCGCAGGTCGTAGTCGGGGTCGGCGGAGGTCACGGTGTGCCCGAGCTGTTCGAGCTGGCCGGCGACGTTGTCCAGGGCCGCGCGGATCTCGGGGTGCAGGCGGGGACGGAAGACCGCGTACGCGAACTTGGTCGAGATGGCCACCCGCAACGGTCCGGGCGCCTGGGACACGAACTCCGACACGGTCACCGGCGGCGGGGTGTGCAGGTCGCCGGGGGCGTTGCCGGCGACGGCGTCGAACACCAGGGCTGCGTCGGCCACCGTGCGGGCCAACACTCCGTTGACGGTGATGCCGTTGAACGCCTCGGGCAACGGCCACGTCGAGATGCGCCCGCGCTGCGGTTTGATGCCGACCAGGTGCGTCCAGGCGGCCGGAATGCGCACACTGCCGGCGCCGT
>MDTD01040483.1_pt1 | contig 16660 bp, 16 predicted proteins | sample 811221 | NCBI WGS metagenome assembly MDTD01 (sample SAMN05326646, study PRJNA326480) | marine metagenome | isolation source: seawater | place: Pacific Ocean: South West | collected 2011 | reverse complement strand
ATTGGAGTTTGTTATTAAAAAGAAAAGGAGCTTATTAATCGTTGCAGGCGTAGAACAACAACCTATGGCGGCTTTATTAGCTAACAAGGTAAAAGGCAATATAAAAGTTAATGTTGTAGATCTGCCTGGATTCGGACCAACTAAGCAAGATACAGTAGAAGATCTTGCGATATTGACTGGGGCGAAAATAATAGATGAAGAACTAGGTGATGATTTAGATCTAATAAATCCAGATGTTCTTGGCGAAGCTAAACAGGCTATAACCGACAACAGCCACACTGTTCTACAAACTATAAATCAAGGTGAAGTTTCTAAAGAACGTATTAAAAGCGTTGAAAAGAAAATAAAAAAAGAAAAAGACCCGTACTTTAAGAAGAAGCAACAAGAACGTTTAGCTATGCTAAATGGGCGAGTTGCAATGATAAAAGTCGGCGCAGATTCTAAAATTGAGTTAAAAGAGAAGAAAGATAGGGTTGAAGACGCTATATATGCAACTAAAGCGGCTTTACAAGAAGGAATAGTATCTGGAGGCGGTGTTGCATTATTAGATGCTCATTATAGTATACAACCAGAAAATGAAGGCGAGCGTATTTTATTGGAGGCTATAAAAGCTCCTTATAAAACTATTTTAGAAAATGCTAACCTAGAATATAAAGAAACAGGTAAAAAAGGAACTGGCGTTAATGTTATATGCAATAAGTCAGTTAATATGGTTAAAGCAGGTATTATTGATCCCGTGCTTGTAACCAAAGCGGCTCTTAAAAATGCAGTAAGTGTTGTTAACACTATATTCTCTGCTGATTGTGTAATTAGTAATATTAGAATAGATGCAAGCAATTAATTATTATGTAGTCGTTGAAAAAATAAAAGAAGCACCAAAAAAAGTGGGCGGCTTAGAACTTACGGAAGATCAGAATAAAGACGTAAGATATTTAAAAGGAAAAGTAATATCAGCAGGGCCAATGGCTGATGTGCTAAAACAAGGAGATATAGTTAGATATGATAAACAAGCCGGTCACGGTATAGAATGGAAAGATCAACTATATTATGTATTGAAACTTGGTGATATAGTTTTAGTTGAATGAAACTAAGTGCAAGTGACATAAGAGAATTAAATTTATTAAAGTATTATAGGCTCATTCGCAAATGGGCCTGTAAAACTTATGGACTAAAAGATGCTGATTTAGAACTTTTAGTCTATTTAGATTGCAAATCGCGATTTACACGTAATGAATTTATAGAAGGCGCATATACATACTCATGGGATAAAAACAGATGGGAACGGCTAAGAAGAGACGGCTGGATAGATATATGGCGTCAAAGAAATAGAACAACGATAAAATACAGTATATATAAAACCTCATTTAAATGTAGTCAACTTATATCTCGTATATACAGAATAATGCTCGCAGAAGAAGACTTACCTACAAGCGAGAGAAGTGTATTTTATAATAATAAATCATATACCGATAAAGTTTATAATAAAGCTATAGACGATATGATAAAAGACAAAGACAGATAATGGGCTACAAAATGCGAAGCAGTATTCCGGAAATATTAGGTATTAACGAAGAATTATCAACGCCTGATGTGCCAGTATTTGAAAAAAACTTAGGTAAAGCTTGGGGCTATGCTAAGATGGATAGAACTATTGAAATAAATAGTAAGCTAGATGATAATAAAAAGAAGCATGTACATGAGCATGAAATGGAACATGTAATGCAAATGAGAAGAGGTGAAGCGTGGTATGATAATAATAATGTTTATCATAAACCAAATCTTAGCGAACCAATACAAGTTTATAAAAGAGTAGGGGGAGGATTTTTAGTTAACGGGAAAAAAATGAAAACAGGTGACCCAGAAAATCCTATTGAAAAACCAGTATATAATAAAACAGGATATTATGCCAAGTAAAAATGCACCATCAAAGAAAAAATCTCTAGGTTATTACAATCCGGTAAAAAACAAGAAGAAAGAAGGAGCAGCTGCCGGAGGCGGTATGACTAAGAAAGGCGTAGCTAAATATAGAAGAGATAATCCTGGTAGTAAATTAAAAACAGCTGTTACTAAGTGTGACGTTAAGGTTGGCACTAAAGCATATAAAAGACAAAAAGCATTTTGCAGTAGATCAAGAAGCTGGAAAGGCGAAAGAGGAAAAGCCGCTAGAAGAAGATGGTGCTGCAGTAGACACAGATAATTATGTATAGAAATAATCCAAAGGGTCTAGGAGACTCAATAGAAAATTTTACAACAAAAACAGGTATAAAGAGCTTTGTGGAAAAAGTATCAAATGGCCTAAGTATTCCTTGCGGATGTGAAGGAAGAAGAAAAGCTATGAACACACTATTTCCATATAGAAAAAACAATTAATCGATTAAATAAACAAAAACAATTAAAATGGCAAAACACAACAAAAAAGCGAAAGCTAAGGCAAAAGCTATTAAAGGCGGAATGCCTCAGGATGTAGCTGACCGTGTATTTAAAATGCAACCGGGCAAACCTGGTAGACGAATGAGCAATAGTACATTTTCTTACAATGCAGAAAAAGTAATGGCACAAATGCCTACTTTTAATGTAACAGAAAAAGATTTGAATCCAGTTGAAAAACTGTTAAATAAAGCAAATATAGATTTTGGTGATGGAGCATCAACAAGACCTGGAGATTATCTTAGACATAAGAAAAGATTTGGCGGACCAAAAGGCTCTGTTAATTATAGAGGAGAAACTAATATTGGTTTTAACCTTTTTGCTCCTAAAAATAAAGTAAGTGGGCCTACAGTCCCTTCTACAATTAAAGTTAACAATAGATCTATTGGTGATTCAATGTTTCAAGATGCAAACCAAGATGGTACTATGTTAGGTAGAGGTCTTACAAGAATTAAGAACTTCTTTACTAGATAAGAATATAAATAAATTAATCAAATTAAATTAAATAAAATGAAATATATATATAAGGTAATATTATACCTACTGTTGCCATTGGCATATAATTTTTTAGCATATACATTAATACAATATGAATTTACAAATTCTTGGGGTTCTATACTGTTATATGTTCAAATGTTATTTATGTTTTTATGGGCTATGGTAGGATTAGTACTTATGGCAAAAAAATACATTTATGTCAAAAATACTATCTAAATTATTTGGTAACGCCGGCGGCGCAGTTGTAGACAAGCTTGCCGGTGTTGCTGATAAGTTTATTCGAACTAAAGATGAAAAAGCTGAGTTCGAAAAAAAAATGACGCAAATATTTATAGAAGCAGAAAAAGAAATGCAAAAGAATGTTACTGAAAGATGGAAAGCAGATCTTGAGCATGGTAACTGGCTTACTCGTTCAGTTAGACCGTTAGTATTAGTATTTTTAATTATAAGTACTGTATTAATGGTTTTTATTGATTCTGGTTCTATTGCTTTTGAAGTAGAGGATAAATGGACAGACCTATTACAAATTGTCCTTATAACAGTAATCGGCGCATACTTTGGTGGACGCTCGGTTGAAAAAATACGAAAAAAATAAATGCCTAGAATTAAAAATATAGCTTTAGATTCTGTTATTCATGAGAATGACAAGCTGCTAGGTACTGATTCGCAAACTGGAAATACTAAAAATTTTAAGGTTGCGGATTTAAAAACTTTTATTAAAAAAGAAAGACTTTTTATACACCATCAAAATTCAGCTTCAAATACTTGGACAATAAATCACAACTTAGACACATTCCCTGATGTTTGTATTAAATTTTCAAGTAGTGACGAAGTTTACGAAAATGTAGGCGCATTTGCTGGTGTAAAATACAATGACAACAATACTATAACAATAACTTTAGCGGCTGCTGAAAGCGGCTACGCATACTTAAACTAAAACAATTATGGCAATACCATTTTTAAATCACTTAGACTTACGAAATGTATCAGAGCTGCAAAACGCAATCTTACATAAAACAACCCAGGCCTCTGCATCAAACGTAGAAGGTAAAATAATATATGACACTGGGACGAACACTATAAAATATAACACTGACGGTACTAATAGCGGTTGGATTTCTCTTACAGGAGATACAAACACATTTAGAACTGTTCAAGCAGATGGTTCTGCAATTGGCTCTACTGAAACATTAAATTTAATTGGTGGTGATAATATAACATTATCTGAATCAGGTGGTGCTATTACAATTACAGGTGCTGCTGCAATGGCGTTCCAATTAGAAGATGGAGACGGCACTGAAGTTACAATAAACAATGGCAAAGAAGTTAAGTTTGTTGAGGGCGGCGGTATTGATATTGATTGGACAGATATTACTACTGGTTCTGATAGTGACCCTTATGATTTAACATTTACAAATACAGACAAAGGTTCTTCTCAGAATATATTTAAAACAGTTGCTACAAACCCAGCACACAGTGGCTCACTTACTTTTGCGTCAACTCAAAATTTAGTAGCGGACAGTAATAATGATACTTTAAAATTATTTGACGGTACTGGTATTAAAATTGAAGGTGCTACTACCGATGATATAGTTAGAATAAGAATTGCAACTGGCGGTGTTGATACAGCACAATTAGCTGATGACGCTGTTGATGGCGATAAGATTGCTGATAACGCTTTAAACTCAGAACATTATACTGATGGTTCTGTTGATAACGTACATTTAGCAAATTCTAGTATTACTATTAACGGTTCAGATATATCATTAGGCGGTTCTGTATCTACGCCAAATACTGATACAAAACAAACAATAAGCAACGATACTACAAATGCTGATAGATTTGTTACATTTGTTACAAATGCTACAGGTGCTCAAACAGGTAAATCACAAGCTGATTTTAAATATAATCCTAGTACAGGTACATTAAAAGTAACAAACTTAGAAGTTTCTGGAACACAAACAATACAAAATGAAACTGTACAAGTTGTAGAAAATAACACAATATTATTTGAAGGTGCTACTGCTGATGATTTTGAAACTAAACTTACAATTGAAGATCCTACAGCAGATAGAACAGCAACTATTCCAAATGCTTCTGGTACTGTTAACTTAGGTTTTTCAACAACTGTAGGCGGTGCAACAACTGCTGAAGTAACACATAACTTAAACTCAAGAAATGTTATTGTTCAACTATTTGATAGTAGTAGCTATGAAACTGTTAATGCTGATGTAGTTAGAACAACAGTAAATACAGTAGACTTAACATTCGCGGCGGCTCCAGCAAGTGGAGACATTACAGTATTAGTTACAAGAGTAGCTTAAAAAATAAAATAAAATAACCGTATGGCGAGAAAGTTTTTGAATGGAGTACAGTCGTACTTTAATAATTCCAACTATTCTTTACTCGGCCATGACTCATTAGATGTCGTGGGCGGAGACCTAAAATTAAAAAGAGCAGGTTCTACAAAGCTTACATTAGGGACCAGTACGTCAACTTTTGCAGGTAATATTGCAGTAGGTGGTGATTTGATGCCAAGTACAGATGGTGGTGGATCTTTAGGTAAAGGTAGTGGTACCAATTTAAGATGGAATGGTATAGAATTACAAAGCGGAGCGGGTATACAATGGCAAAATGGTGATGCTAGAATTATAGAAGGTTTAGTTAATAATTATAGTTTATCCTTCCAAACATATGATGGCTCTTCAATGTCTACAGCATTAAGACTAGAGGGTAATAACAATGCAATTTTTTTAGGTAATGTAGGAATTGGAAATAATACTCCAGCTAAGACATTAACAGTTGATCTTAATAATACAAATACAACTGTACTGACAGGTAGCGGCTTATCAGGCGGCACTGCCGGTTCTGGGTTATTAATACTAAATGCAGCAGCAGATTCAGCTGGGTTATATGCTAACTTAGATTTTAGAGCATTTAATGCTGATGGTAGGATTGCTTATGTGTATAACGGAACTAATGATGGAGATTTTCATTTTATAACTGACAACGGAGCTAATCCTCAAACAAGACTTTTTATTAAAAATGATGGTAAGATAGGTATTGGAACTAGTAGTCCTCAAGAAAAACTAGACATTTCAGCAGGTAGTATTAGATTAGATAATAATCAAAGAATAACTTGGGCAGATGCAGATGCAAACGTAGGGCGTGTCAGAATAACTGGAAACGAATCTAGTGATTTTATAACATTTGTTACAGACAACGCTGAAAAGATGCGTTTGACGAATACTGGATTAGGTATTGGAACAACAAGTCCATCTTCCCCATTACATGTTTATGATACATCCAGTGATAGAATTGCAGTATTTGAATCAAATGATAATAAAGCATTTATACAAATATCAGATAATGACACAACAGGTTATGTTAGTTCAGAAAATGGATTATTCAGTTTAGGTAGAAATGAAGGTGTTAATGCTAATAATATTAATATAAATGCGTCTAATAACGTAGGTATTGGAACTACTTCGCCTAGTGAAAAATTACACATATTGGGTAGTACTAATACAAACGTAAAAGCATTAATTCAAAATAATAGTACAGGAACTAATGCTTATGCTACTTTAGGATTTCAAAGTAATCAAAATCATTCAGTTCACCCTGGGTTATTTTTAACCGGTTCTAATAATACTAATTATGCTGGCACAAATTCATTAAATATGTATCAGCATGGTAATTTTCCTTTAGGATTTGTTACTAGTAATCAAATAAGAATGACAGTTACCGGCGCTGGTGATGTTGGTATAGGAACTACTTCACCTTCTACACAATTACATTTAGCCAGCGCTACTGGCCCAAGAATAACATTAGAAGATACAGATACTAGTGTAGGAATTAATTCTATAATTGCAGATATATCATTTGTAGGCGGCGAAATAGGAGGCGAAACTGCAAGGATTGGCGCTGTATCGGAAACAAATGACGGCGAGGCTGGGTTAAGATTTTATACTGGATCTTCTGTTTCAGAAAGACTTCGAATAGATAGAGTTGGTAGGGTAGGTATTGGTGTAACTCCTTCATATGATTTTCATCTTCAATCAAGCGGTGCACCAACTAAAGTATTTATTGAAAATGACGGCTCTAACCAAGCTAGTGTAGATTTAAAAAATGACGATAGACACGTTAGACTTATAACTGATTCAAACCATGCTTTTAGAATTTTTGATCAAACTGCAACTGTTGATAGATTTAAATTAGATAATAGCGGATTTATAAATATTCCTAATGCCTATATCACATTAAAAAATATAAATAATCATGCCCAACTACTAGCATCTAGTAGTAGCTTAATGATAGCAGCTACCAACATACAGGCTCAAGGTAATTTAATACCTGATAGCACTGGTAACCGTAACTTAGGTGCGTCTAATAGATATTGGGCAGAAACATTCACAAATGGCGTTACAAGCGGTGGCAATATTGTTATTAATTCAAATACACCTGTTCTTACATTAGGTGTTATTAATAGTTCAACTGGTAATGCTAAAATTCAGCTTTATAGTAAAAATAGTGGGGCATCAAATGGTTACGCTTTACAATATAATAAAGATACTGGTATTGATAGACTAGAATTTATTGACGGCAGCGGTAATGCTAATATTAAATTTAATAATGGCGGTGCTGCAGAATTTGCGGGTAGCGTAACAGCAACACAAATCAATACAGGACAAGGTGCTACAGAGGTTCATTTAATGAATCAAAATCTTAGAACAACTGATGATGTAACATTTGATGATTTAACAGTTACAGGTAACTTTACTGTTACAGGTACTGTAAACACTGTTAGCTCTACAAATTTAGTTGTGCAAGATAAAACAATAACAGTTGGTAAAAATCAAACTGAGTCTGCATCTGGAGGCTCGGGATTAATTGTAGACGGATCTGGTGCAAGTATACTCTGGGATGAAACTAATGATTCATGGGATTTTAATAAAAAAATAGATGTTGCAGACCATATTAATTTAACGGACGGCAAACATTTATTATGGGGAGGTAATGCCATAGTAACACATACAGGTAGCGCAACACAAATTGGAGATAATAGTTCAGGTAGTGTGTTAACTATTGCAAGCGGTAATTCAAGCTTTACAGGCCATGTGAATGCTGCAAATGGATTTAGAATGGATTCAGGCCAAGCAATAGATTTTATAGATACTAATATTGGTTTTAATTCTATAGAAAGAAATACGACAGTAGGTGGTTTACAAATAAACACTGGTGATTCTGCGTCAATGAATATATTAGATAATGGTAGAGTTGGTATTGGCACCAATGGCCCAGAATCTAAATTACATATAATAGACGGTGATTCGTCAGTACAATTACGATTAAATCAAACTGGTGATAATGATGCTGTTCTTGGTTCAGGTACTAACTTTTTCCAAATAAAAACAGGTAATGGGGGTAATTCTGCTGCATTAGCAATCATGCATAGTAATCAAAATGTTGGGATAGGTACTACATCACCCGCTGTAAAATTGCATGTTGATGGTTTTGCAAGATTAAACGGAGGTTTACAATTAAACCAAAATGGTGCTGTTCAAATATATCAAATACAGAATAATGATTTAAGATTCGGTACAAATAATACCGAAAGAATGCGTATACTTTCTGACGGTAAAGTTGGTATAGGAACTACTACCCCTCAAAGAGAGCTGGAGGTTAGAAATTCAAGCGGAACAGGTTTTGGATTAATTTCTGGAACAACTGGAGCAGAACTAAGATTTAGACCTACTAACTCTTATTCAGCAAATGGAAATTTTGGTATAGAAGTTACCGGAACAACAAGTTCACCATTTACTACTACAATGAATTTTACAGGTTTTCATAGTAATGAAACTACTGTAATGACATTAAAAGGTGATCAAAAAGTTGGTATTGCTACAGCTTCCCCTACAGCTCCTTTAACCTTTGGTAAATCTGTTTATGGTGCATTTGATTCTGAAGATTTTTATAGAATAAAATTTCAAGACCAAGGCGGTATTCATAACGACGTTGGTATTGGCCAAACTGCTTCTGGGAGTATGGGCTTTAATATTACGGCTGGTAATTCTTTTATTTTTAATAATGGAACTTCAGGTGAAATAGCAAGATTTAATGGCACAGGTTTGGGTATTGGAACTAATAATCCTGGTGCAAAATTACAGGTTAATGGCTCAACAAGCAATACATCCGCAAATGCGTTTATCGCGCGTAATAGTTTAGGAACAAGTTTATTTAGTATTAGAAATGATGGTAGAGTTGACGTGCCAAATGGTGCAATTGTTCATGCTGGCGGTGGTTATGCAAATACATCAACAAATGATTCTTATTTTACTGGTAAGTTAGGTATTGGAACTACTTCGCCCCAAACAAATACAAAACTAGATGTTAACGGAGCAATAAGAGCTGGTGGAAAAACATCATGGAGCAATAGAAGTGGATTGCCATTAACAACAACAGGTAGAGTTGTTGCGGGAATAACCGGCAACGCAAGTGGTAATGGTGCATCTGCATTATATATATTTACTTGTTATGGCGGTAGCGGTTATCAAAGAATAGTTTATTCAATTATAAATGTTGGAGGAACTTGGCAGTGCCACAAAGATATTGATGAAGGTCAAAATGTTTTTGATGTTGTTGCTTCAACTCCATCATCTGGGTCTGCAGTAACATTTACATTTAAAGCTAGATCATCAAATCAATCTTTTACGGCAAGCGTATTTATAGAACATTTAGGACATAATTTAGACACTCAATACGTATCATAATATGGCAGAAATTAAAAAAATAGCAACACAATTACAACCACTAGATAAATTATTAGATTCAAGTGGAGACTCAGGTTCATCTGGCCAAATATTAAGCTCTACAGGTACTGGTACTAATTGGATTACACTTACTGGTGTTCAAACAACTGGGGCTACATTTAGTGGTAATATAGTTTTAGATGACAATTCAGGAGCTTCACCTAATATACAGTTTGTAAATGGAGCTAATGCGTCTTGGTTTATTTATAACGATAGTAATGGTAAGCTTCAAGTACAACAATCTTCAGATATTAGAGCTACTTTTAGTAGTGGTGATTTAGAAGTAAGAACACCATTAAAGGTTTCTGCTGGGGCTGTGTCAATATCAAGCGATGGAGCAAACTATGTAACATTAACAGAAAGTGGTTCTGGTGATTTTACAATAGATGCAGCAGATGATATTAGATTAGACGCAGGTGGTGGTGATCTAGTTTTAAGAACTTCAGGAACTGAATATGGTAGAATTAGTTCTTTTTCAAATAATTTAAGATTAACTTCTTCTGCTGCAAATGCAGATATTCTATTAAATCCTAATGGTGATGGTGATGTAACAATATCAAGTCATGTTGCTATAACAGGTGCTGCACTACACACATATCATCAATTCCAATCAGACCCTGTATCATCATCAGATGGTAATAATTTATTTAGTATTGGTGGTCATGGTATGGCAGCTGGGTACTCTAGAAATATATCTATATTTTCTACAACACAAGGAGTATGGAGATCATGGGTTGGTACTAACTTAAGGTTTGATGGTACTAATTATAAAAGAGCAAGTAATGCATTAAACAATAACTGGGGTAACGTAGCAGGTATAGAGTTTAAGGGTGGAAGTAATAGTACTGATAAAACAATTACTTTTTACGTAGATGAACCAGAAAATGCATCAGGAGGTGGTACAGACAGCACAGTAGGTACATCTATACCTTCAGCCTGGAGAGCATTACAGATAGACAATAATAGAAGGTTATATGGATATGGTAATATGTACTTGGGTGGTTTTAGTTACTTTGGTTCAGCATTTTATTCTCAATCTAATACAGCATTTTATTTAGATCCTGATGGCACCAGTCTTCTAAATGCTGCAACTTTTTCAGGTGATATATTAGTAAATACTGCAACATCAGGTAGATATATTCAAATTGATCATAGTGATGATAGTTTAAAATTAGCTGATGGTAATAGAATAAAAATAGGTACTGGCAATGATCTTCAGTTAGTACACGATGGAAGCAATTCATTTATTCAAGATGTAGGTACAGGTAATTTATTTATAGAAGCCGTATCATCTATACAATTTAGAAAATATAATACTGCTGAATTTATGGCTAAGTTCATAAATGATGGTGCAGTATTACTTTATCATGACAACTCAAAAAAGTTTGAAACTACAAGTGGCGGAGTACAAGTTACAGGAAGCACAACAATAATAGGAACTAATACATTTTTAATAGAATCAAATAATACAGCAGCTACATTTAATTTAAATAGTAGCACAAGGGGCTTTAATTTTATAAATAATAATGCAACGCTGCTAAGCCTTGCTAGTGATGGTGATGCAACTTTTGAAGGCAATGTTTTAGCTAAAGATAGATTAACAGTAGGTCAAAACACAGTTAATGGTAGTTTTGGTTTATACTCTGCTGGTTCTTTTGGAGTAGGAGGCAACGCAACTTTTACAGGTGATGTAAGCATAGCAGGTGATTTAACAGTTAATGGCACAACTACAACTGTTAATCAAACTAATTTAGATGTATCAGATAATATTATAGGTTTAAATAGAGGCGCTTCATCTAACGCAAATGATTCAGGCATTATAATAGAAAGAGGTTCAACCGGTGATAATGCGGCATTTTTATGGGATGAAAGTGAAGATAAATTTGTTTTTGGATTAACAACAGCAACTCCTTCTGCTACTGGTAATGTTGCTTTATCTGATTTTAGAGGAATAAAAACAGGACCTATAACTGTTTCAGGTTCCATAACTGCTTCAGGTAATGTAACAGCTAATGGTACTACTTTAACTGGCGATCAAGATATTTCTGGAATAGCAACAAACGCTACAGCTATTTCAGGCAAGTTATCTAAGTCAGGTGATACTATGACAGGTGACTTAACTATTGATAGAAGCGGAGATAATATTAGCAATATTCATCTTAGAAGAGACACAAATAGTGATTCAACTATAATTGCAGATGTTAATTGGCTTAGCACAACAGCGCAAGGCACAGATGATAGACTTGCTATAATTAGAACAAGTACACAAGGAGGCACTTCAGGCAGTAGGGGTGGTTTAATGTCACTATTTACTAGGTCAGCAAATTCTTCAGGTTTCAATCAAACTACATTTAATCACGCTGGTAATTGGTCATTTCCAGGTGATATATCTGTTGTTGGTACAGTTGATGGTGTAGATATATCAGGTTTACCCACATTTACAACAGTTGGTACTAATTTTGCACAACTAGGCAATGTAAGCGTTGCCTCTTACATAAGAATAAACGCGGATGAAACTTTATCATATTTAAATGCCGCACAATTTTTAAGTGCTATTGGTGGCTTACCAAAAGCCGGTGGTACTATGACTGGTGATATTATACTAAATGATAATATAAAAGCTAAGTTTGGAACTAGTGGTGATTTTACAATACATCATAACGGAACTGTATCAGCAATAAATAACGCAGTTGGTCATATACAAATATATCAAAACGCAGATGATAAAAATATTGAGTTTTATTCTGATGACGCTAGCGGTGGCGTTACAAGATATTTTTTCATAGATGGGCAAAATAAAAGAGTAAAAGCTCAAGAAGTATTTACTCTTACAGACACTAGTTCTTTAAGAGTTGGTAGCAATGAGCATGGGCAATTATTTACAAGCGGTAATAATACAATATTAAAACAAGTAATTTCAGGAGATATTCAAATTAGACAAGAGGCTGATGATGCTGATATTAAGTTTTTCTCTGATGATGGTTCTGGTGGAGTAACTGAATACTTTAAGTTAGATGGCTCTGCTGTATTTACTAGATTTAGTAAAAATGCTAGATTTTCTGACAATGTAAGAGCTGAGTTTGGTGATTCAGGAGATTTAGATATTTATCACGATGCAACAGATTCTTTTATTGAAAACAATACAGGTAATTTAAATATTGTAAATTATAATGATGATAAAGACATAGTCTTTAAGTCTGATAATGGTTCTGGAGGAATAGCTACATATATGAAGATTGATGGCGGATCTGAAAATGTACAGTTTGCAAAATCTGTTTTTTTATATGATAATGTATTTTTAAATATAGGTGGTAGTTTTGATTTAAGATTATATCACGATGGTAATTCAAATATAAAAGCACAAGGTTCTGGTAATTTAATAATTGCTCAAACAGTAGATGATGCTGATATTTCTTTTAAATGTGATGATGGTTCTGGCGGTATAACAGAATACTTTAGAGTAGATGGTGGAACTGAAAGAATAGAAAGTTCTAAATCATTTAGATTTGCAGATGGCGCAAGAGCTCAGTTTGGGGCTTCTAGCGATATGCAAATATATCACGATGGTACTGATAGCACAATAACTAATGCAGCAGGTGATTTAATTATAAGTAATGATGCTAATGATGGTGATATTAAATTTGTAAGTGATGATGGATCCGGCGGAACAGCTACATACATGTTCCTTGATGGAGGTAATACTAGAGTACAATTTAATAAAGATGCAAGATTTGTTGATAGTGCAAAAGTTATGCTTGGTACTAGTGATGATTTAAAAATATATCATAATTCAGTTGATTCATATATAGAAAATTTTACCGGTGAATTAAGAATAATGAGTGATGATTGGGCATTAAGAAGTTTGACGCATCAAATAATAGGTTATGATACAAGTGATGATTATGTAAAATTTAGTAAAGACGCGCGATGGACTGATAATGAAAAAGCACAATTTGGTGATAGCGCTGATTTGTCAATATATCATGACGGAAGTAATAGTTATATAGACGAAACTGGAACTGGTAATTTATATATTAGGTCTGGTAATTTTTATTTACAAACTGATACTAATGAAAACGCTGTTGTAGGTTTATCAAGTTCAGAAGTACAACTTTTCCATAATGGTAATGAAAAATTTGCTACTAAAAGTGGTGGAGTACAAGTTACAGGAACTATAACAGCATCAGGGAATATACTAGATAGAAGTATACCTTGTATTATAAATACTGGTTGGGGAGATGATAGCTCAACTACTTCTAATATATTGGTTCCTTTAGGAAATACTGTAGATGATGTTAGTGCAGGGGCAAAGGATGGTGAGCACACATTTGTTGCGCCTTATGCAGGTAGAGTTGTAAGAATAATAATGAAAAATACTAATGGCTCTTTAAGTACTGGCTTCACAACAGAATTAAAATACTATAAAAACGGTGTTAGCACAGCAACAAGTGGAGAATTATCTGCATCTAGCTCAACTATAAATTGGTTTCCAAGCTCAAATAATACTTTTGCCGCTGGTGATGAAATTAATATAATGTATCAAAAAAGTGCTGGAGGCAAATATTGGAGAGAAGTTTCAATGACAATAGTAATAGAATTAACAGATTACGATATATAAGATATGGGATATTGGGAAAATTTAAACACGGATAATTTAAATATTAAAACAAACGGTAAAATTAGATACGTAAACGGAGGCTTGCAATTAGTTCCATGGATGGAAACTACAGATGATCCTATATATGTAGGTTGCATTCATGATTTATTAAAAATGGATTGGGCACATTATAAATTATATTTAGTTGGTGGCCTTTTACAAGGATGGAAAACAACTGATATAGATATTTGTATAACAGGTGAAATTGATAATAATTTACCAATTTTAATGCAAGCCGCTGAAGAATTAGGGCCTTTTGAAATGTATTATGTTAAATCTTTAGATGATATAAAAGGTACGGGCAGTAGAGTGTGGGAATTTGCGAAGCATAAAGACAGAACACACCCTTCAGCAGCAAGAAGACACGGGCAATGGAAACAAGATGGTATGTTTTGGATGTGTGAAAAATTTGATCCTAAAGGTAGAACTTACGATAAAGAGCCTCTAGCATTAAATTAATAAAAGTAAAAATTACGTAAAATACGTAATGATATAAACATAGTAATAACAATTAAAATTAAATTTTATGACAAAGAAAACAGATGATTTAAAAATCACGGATGAAGAATTAAAAATAATTCAAGAACAAGTACAAAAAATTAATAACTTGCAAATGCAAGTTGGTGGCTTAGAAGTGCAAAAAACTGCCGCTCTAGGTATGATTAATCAAGTACAAGCAGAGCTGGCTAAGACTCAAGAAATGTTAGAGGAAAAATACGGTAAAGTTTCGGTTAATTTAACTGACGGCACCCTAAGAGAAATTGAAGAAAATGAGCCTGATAAGAAAGATTAGTATTGGAAGAGATTATAAAAATGATGCAATGCATTATGCTGTTGGTCAAGAGGTATATGGCGGACACACTATATGCGATATAGTTGAAAAAGAAAACAAATTTTCTATATTTATAAAAAAAGGAAACGATGTTTTGCCTTGGAAAGACTTTAATAAAAACATGGCAGTATCTGTTGAATATAATTTAGAATATTAATGCAAAGTATATTTGACTTTATAATTAAACCAAAAAATAAAAGATACGACAATATAAAACAAATCGGTGATAAAGAGCTGATATTAAATTCAGAAATATCTGATCACCGATATGTAAGTCGTGTTGGAATTGTATTAAGCATACCTAAATCTGAAAATACTGATATAAAAGTTGGGGATGAAGTTATAGTACATCATAATGTTTTTCGTAGATGGTATAACGTTAGGGGTATAGAGCAAAATAGCAGAAGTTATTGGGAAGATAATAAATATTTTGTAAAATCAGACCAAATATTTTTATATAAAAGAAATAATAAATGGTTTGTCCCTAAAGGGTATTGCTTCATCAAACCAATTAAATCAAATAATATATTATTAGAAAAAGAAATTCCATATAGAGGGATTATTAAATATGTTGATAAACAACTTAAAGATATTAAAAAGGAAGATTTAGTTGGGTTTACGCCAAGTAGTGAATATGAATTCATTATTGATGGCGAAAGATTATATAGAGTATTAACTAATTCAATATCTATTAAGTATGAACGTCAAGGAAACGAAAAAGAATATAATCCAAGCTGGACATAAAGCTGTTAAAGAATTAATAAAAGTTGCTAAAGAGCCAATAGTAGAAACAGAAGATGACATTTCTGCTGATAGATTAAAAAATGCAGCTGCAACAAAAAAACTTGCAATATTTGATGCTTTTGAAATACTTAATCGTATTGAAGAGGAAAAGGCATTATTAGATAATAAACCTTTAGAAAATACACAAGTAGCTTTTAAAGGGTTTGCAGAAAGAAGATCTAAGTAATGTATAAACAATCATTATATAGCGTTATAGAGCCTATTAGAATTAATACTATTAAAAGGCTTAATAAAAGTAAAAAATGGAAATACGGCTATAATAAAGAGCATGACGTTATTGTTATAAGCAAAACGGGAATGATAGGTGAAATATATGAAATACAAAACCTAAAAATAGCTTTACCAAAACAGCCTAAACAAGTATTTAAAGGTAATGATAAATGGGAGGCTCAAGAGTACCCAAAAGAATTACAAAAAGTAAAAACAATATTTGACTGGAGAGAGCTACCAGCAGATTTTAAAAATAAATGGCATGCATATATTGATAATGAATTCACTAAAAGAGAAGAAGGTTTTTGGTTTTATAACAAAGGCACTCCTACTTATATTAGTGGTACTCATTACATGTACTTGCAGTGGACTAAGATTGACGTCGGGAAGCCAGAGTTTAGAGAAGCAAATAGATTATTCTTT
>MDTD01060186.1_pt1 | contig 16662 bp, 19 predicted proteins | sample 811221 | NCBI WGS metagenome assembly MDTD01 (sample SAMN05326646, study PRJNA326480) | marine metagenome | isolation source: seawater | place: Pacific Ocean: South West | collected 2011 | reverse complement strand
TAATTATAAAAATTTTCCCGGTAAAACAAATTTTGAGGGATATAAAAATTCTTATTTTTGTGTAATAAAAAAAATAACAAACATAATCAACGTAATTGAAAATTTAGATGAAAATGCAATGGTAATTTTTCAATCAGATCATAGTTGGGAAATGTCAAACATCTCTGAGACAGAGTACGGAAATAGAAATCAGATCTTTAATTTAGTTAAAAATAACATTCATTGTAATAAATCCATGACCAAGGGTCTTAATAACGTTGAAATAGCAAATTATTTAATTAGTTGTCTAAAACCTGATTAATATTGCCTATTTATTTTTAATTCACTCAACTAGATCCTAAAATCATCATTACTTTTAGCTAAATCTTCAAATGTACCTTGAGCCTTAATTTCTCCTTTTTCCAATAAAATAATGGCGTCACATTCTTTCACTGTACTCAATCGATGTGCTATCATTACTAATGTAATATCTTTTTCTAATTTTTTTATTTCGTTCATCACTTGTTTTTCAGTATTATTATCTAAGGCACTAGTGGCCTCATCTAAAATTAATACTTTTGGGTTATTGTATAAAGCTCTAGCAATTCCAATACGTTGTCTTTGTCCACCAGACAATCTCACTCCACGTTCTCCAATAGTTGTTTGATATTTTTGGGGTAATTCATCGGTTACAAACTCATGTAATCTAGCAATTTTAGCTGCTCGTTCTACTGCTTTATAATCAATATTTTCATTTTGAATCCCAAAAGCAATATTAGCCGCTACCGAGTCGTCTGACAAAAAAATATGTTGAGGTACATATCCAATAGAACGTTGCCAATCTTTACTATTAAATTTATTAATTTCTTTTCCATCAACTTCTAATATGCCCTGTTGAGCCTCAAGTAGTCCAAGAATTATATCCACCACTGTTGTTTTACCACTACCTGTAGCACCTATAATTCCAAAACTAGTTTTTGCATTAATACTAAAATGAATATTTTTTAATGCTGTTCGAGATGAATTTGGATAATTGAAATTAATATTTTTAAGTGTAATACTTTTTTTGAGAGATAAGAAATTATCACTTTCTTTAAAGTCTGATAGTTTTAAGCTTTTTAGATCTTTATGCAAAGCATCAAGCGCTGGACCAACAAAACGAAGTGTAATTAACGAAGTGTAAACCTGTTGAATTGTGGGTATAAGTCGGTACGCTGCGTATGCATAAAGGGCTATAATTGGTAAAGTTGTAATAAAATTTCCTTTTTGTGACATTAGATACAAAACAATTAACAACATTCCTCCAAAAGTAATAGCTTCAAGAACAAAACGAGGTAATTGACTTATCACTCCAGATAAAGCTGAGACTTTAGCTAGAGTTTTTGCAGGTTCAGAAAATCTGTTTACATACGTTTGTTCTTGACCACTTACTTTTATTTCTTTTATAGCACCAAAGGCATCACTAATAGAGGTAAACATCCATTTATTGGCATCTAATCGACTTTGACCAATTTTTACCATTAATTTTTTAATAATTAGGTAAATAATTCCATAAGCTGAACCAAATGTTAAGCCAACTACAAGTGTAAGAATAGGGTCTACAAAAAACAACATTATTATAATTGCAAGACCTACCACACTTTGTTTTATGAAATCTATCATAGGGTTTACCCCCTGTGAAATAACAAAACCTACTTCTGAAAGAATATTTTTTCCAAGATCAGCACTATGACGATTTAAAAACCAACTATAAGGTTGGTGAAGATAACCTTCAACAAATCTTTTAGCAAGTTTGTAATTAAGTGATGCAGTAAATCTAAGTTGTACATAGAATGTAAGAAATTTAAATGTTAGTGTAGTTATAAGTATTAAAAAAATAACAATACCTAATAAAAAAAGAAACTCATTTTTAGTTTCAATACCAATCAATCTAGAGGTATTGAACGCAGTATTTAAAACAATATTTGTATCAATAAGTTCTGGACTCATTAGTACAGCTATAAATGGTAGAATTGAAACTATACCAATCATTTCAAGCATTGCTAAAACTAAAACCATTCCCATCAAGAAAATTACATTTTTGCGCTCATGAATAGTTAATAAAAAAGAAAGTTTTTTAAGAATTTGCATTAATTAAGAAATACGTCTATTTAATTTTTAACATTTTATTTACTTTAATAGTTTATTCTTTTTACCATAGCAATATATAAGATATATTTTGATTACTCTTCACACGAACAAGGAAAAATAATTAGATTTTTATGTTAATTTTTCCAACACATTATGTAGTAATTTGACTTAATATCATTAGATTTTTTTTACATTAACAAATAAAAAATAAATGAACTAACTCTATTTGAAATAGTGGTATATATCTTTTATAAATTTAGATATGTATTTACTTACAAAATAGAAACTATAAGTAAAAAATTATTATATGAATTGGCTTCAAAGATTTCTTTATATTTTATCAAAAAAAATAACAAGACAAAATTTGAATTCTTTTATTGAAAAAAACATAAGTTCAAAAAATAAAAAAAGAATTAATATTTTAAATATTGGAGCTGGGGGAGAAATTGAGGAATATTTAAAATCAATACCAAATATAAAATTAATTAGTATAGATATTAATTCAAAAACTAAACCAGATATAATTGCTGATATCTCTGATGAAAAATTCTTAAATAAAATTAAAATTAAACCTGATTATATTACATGTTTTGAAGTATTGGAACATGTTAAAGAACCATTTAAGGCAATTCAAAATTTGTTTAAACTTTCAACAAAAAAAACAGTGCTACTTTTTTCCGTGCCATTTATTTTTCCTATTCATGAAGAACCTAATGATTTTTATAGATATACAAGATATGGATTAAAATACATTTTTAAAAATTTCTCTAAAGTAGAAATTTTGAACAGGGATGGTTTTATTGATAATATGTTTGTTTTATCAGTAAGACTAAAATTTTCAAAAAATTATTTTTTAAAATTATATGCCTTAATGTCGATACTTTTATATTTCATCTTATTTCCTCTAATCAAATTAATACAATTTTTTATCAAATTTGAAAATATAACTACTGGATATTTAATAAGAGCTAGGAAATAATTAGTTTAAAAATTTGTTTAAAACTAATAAATTTAAAAATGTGAAAATTTTTGAAAATTGGCCAGATTTAATTTTATAAAGATTTATTTTATAAAGATTGTTTATCTTTTGTTTAAAATTCATCAAACTAGAATATTTTTTATAGAATATTTCTCTTCCAATTGCTAATTTTCTAAAGTTTCTTGTTAACCTTAAATTTTCTTGAGATGAAAAAAAAACTTTACTATTTGAGTAAGAAATTTTTAAATGGTTTAAAATAGCTTTAACTACTATATCCTTATCTTCTGATGATTTCATATTTTTGTCAAACCCCTTCAATTTCAAAAATTTTGATTTTGATATAACTAAGTTTGATCCTATTACACCAGGGTTCTGAACGAATAATTGATCTAAAGATAAATTTTTAGCTTTTTTAAAAATTTTTTTTTTTATATAAATTGGGGATATAATTAAATCACAATTATCTTTTTTAATTTTTATTTTAATTTTTTTTAAATAATCTTTTTCCCATTTATCGTCATCATCCAAAAAACATAAAAATTTCTCTTTAGCAATATAAGAACCCTTATTTCTTGCAGCAGATTGAAATAAATTTTTTTTATTATTTATAATTAAAAATTTTTTTTTAGATAATCTTGTTAATTCAAAATCTGATTTTTTGTATTTATTATCACCGTTGTTAATTAATATAATTTCCTTTGGTAAATATGATTGTTTTTCTATGGATTTTAACGCATCAAATAATTGTTTCTCTCTATTATATGTGACTAAGACCACTGAGAACATAAGTATATCTTTCAACCAACTTTTTTTAATTTCAACAACTTTAATAGAAATTTTTTTTGTAAGCTAAATATTTTACATCTCCCCATAGAGTATTTCTAATTTCTAATTTCTAATTTCTAATTTTTAATTTTTAATTTTTAATTTTTGACTTTCTGGAGTTGAAATATCAGGTTTTTTTTTTTTTAATTTTACTGCATCAAATACATAATTTTTTGCTAATTTAACTGAACTATTGTGTTTAATACCTATCCCAGCCATCAAAAAAGGTTTTTTAAAATAAGTTTTATTTAAATACACATAAAATTTATAAAATATTTAACTCATAAACTATATACGTGGTCGTATAATTAATGGCAAGATAAAAAGATTGTCTTATTTTGAATTGTGCATTTTAATACACGTATCTAAATCAAATAACGCTGTATTATAATCATCTAAAGAATAATCTTTTTTATTAATTCTATTTTTAAATAACATTAAATTCTTTCTTAATAAATCAACTTGATTATTTTCGTTTTTAAATTTTTTAATTTTATTATCTTCAATAATTAAGTTATTAGCGATATCTATTTTAAAAAAATATTTATTCGTAACAATTATGATATATCTAAATAAAACGTTACTCAGCATATCTTGATAAAGGGACCCTAAAATTTTATTTTTTGTTTCAATTATTGAAATAGCTATATCTTCGCATTTAAAATTTTCAGAATTCGATTTTATTGTTGATATTTTTTTAATCTTACCAAATAATAAATTTATCAAATTAATTTCATGAATTAATTCAAATATTACTCCACCACCTCTTTTTGTATTTGAAAAATAACTTTTTTTATGAATACCCGCTTTTCTCCATTTTTTAAAATCATGACCAACTGAGACTTGAAAAGATTTAATCTTTAGATTTTTTAGTTTTTTTTGAATATATTTAATCTTTGTATCATTTCTTAATTGATAACCATTGTGAAAAACAATCTTATTTTTCTTAATTAAATTTCTTATATGATGATAATTAAATTTTTTAAAATATATTGGTTTTTCACAGTAAATATGCATTTTTTGTTTTATTAAAATTTTTAATATTTTTAAATGATTTGTTGTTTCATTAGCTAAAATTGTAAATTCAAAATTATTTAGTTTAGATAAATTTGCCAATCGAGTAATTTTTAAATTTTTTTTAAAAAACTTTTTATTTGTCTTTGAGTAAACATAAACTGAATAATTAAAGGAATTCAATATATCAATATGTTTTTGTGCAATTGAACCCGTACCTATCACTAAAACTTTTTTCATTATGCTTCGATTTCCACAACGTTATCTGAAATTTGCTTAACATGAATTTTAGATTTTATATTAAGCTTTAATAATTTATTAAATCTTTTAATTGTATTTTTTATTTCCTTAGACTTAATACCATCTTTATTCAATTTTTTTACCTTAAAATCATTAAAAATAATCTTTTTTTCAGATTGTAAGAAGCTAAAAAAATATTTAATTGTATTCTTAATTTTAAAAATAAGTTTATCTTTCAGTGTTATTTCAGAAAAATTATAATATATTTTTTTATCTGTTTCACAAATTAGACTGTCTAATTTTTTCACCAAAACTTGAGATGAATAGTCTTTATTTAAATTTAATTCTTTTTTAATTTTTTTACTCATTTTTATATCTTTATTTTTTTTGTTAAAAACCTCTTTACTCCAATCTAAAAATTTTTTTGGGTTGTCAATAATCTTAGAACTTTTCATTAAATTTTCCTTATAAAGAAGATTTTCCTTAACATGTTTATGTAAATAAATAAAAGATATTGGTTTTTTTGCTAATATTGCTTGATATGCAGTTGTGCTCCCTCTGTGTAAAAAACCAGTGCATGCATAGATATAGGGATCTATAATATCTGTAGGCTCAACATATTTTATATTTTTCAAATTAATTAAATCATTCTGCCATCCTTTTAAACTTTCACCTGGATGAGATCTTATTAAAATTTTTGGGCAATCCTTCGATTTATCAATTTTCTGTAAAAAAGATAAAAATTTTTTGTACTCGCTATAAGCTTTTATAGCATGCGCATATCTTTTTTTTTTATTTTTTTCCGCCTCATCTTTTGTCATTCCCCATGGGATTCTCTCTATTTCTTGTTGTATATCATCTTGGCAACTAACTCCAAAATCAGAGCTAAAAAAAATAAATTTTTTATATTTTTTCTTTATAGATTTAATTTTTTTTAAATGAAATTTTTCAAATATTGGTAACCATGTATCTATTCTTGGCCATCCAGATTTAAAAAGTTTAATTTTTTTTTTTCTAAATTGATAATTTTTTTTACTTGCATAAAGAATTTTGTCATTCAAACAACAATATAAATCGATATATTTAACTGTCCTACTCAAAAATCTTTCAGATACCCAGTATATATATTTGCTTAATTCATAGCCCGGGCTTACTTCTTGGTCTAAAATTATGTATTGATTACATTTATTTTTAATCAATCTTGTTAATTTTTCATTTAAACCTCCTTTCATCAATAACATTCCGGATTTTTTTTTTTTTAATGACAGAAGTTTAAATATCCCTCTGTAATTACCTATAAAAACTCTAAAACCCTTTTTTACTGCAAAAGTTGATAATAAAAGTTGTGATAAAAGTTCTCTATTTTTATGTTCTATTATTATATAGAGATTTTTTTTACGCATTATTAATAAACTGACCAACCACCATCAACAACTATATTTTGTCCTGTGATATATTCAGATGAAAGTAAGTAATCTATTGCTGGAATTATATCCTCTAAATTTAACATTCGTTTTTTTAACGTATATTTAGAATAACTTTTTTTAAATTTTTTTTTCATATATTCATCAGATAACCCACCTAATGAAATTGTATTAATTGAAAATTTTTTATCTAAGTATGAAGAAAACCATTTTGTTAATTGATTTACTCCAGCTTTAGACACAGAATAAGCTAATTGATTCTTAATGTCCGTATTTTTGTAAATCTGAAATCTTGGAGCAGTAAAACTATAAATTGAACTTATATTAATAATCTTTGGATTTTTTGATTTTTTTAATAAACTAAGTAAAGTTCTAATGATCAAAAAAATACTTGTAAGATTTGTATCAATACATTTTTGCCAAGATTGAACTGATTGAAACTGAAAACCTTTTTTCCACCCTTTATCTTTATTTGTTCCAACCATTGCAGCACAGTTTATTAATATATCAATAGTTTTGTAATTTCTTAAAATTTTTTTTTTAAATTTTTCGTAATCTTTAAAATTTAATAAATCAAATTTTATGAATTTATTAAAATATTTAAATTTTGGTTTATTATTATCCACAATTATAATTTCAAATTCATTTTTTTTTGCTAAATAATTTGAAACATAACTTCCTATTTTTCCAGAGCCTCCTATAACAAACACTTTTTTTTTCATTTTTTTAAAAGAAACTTAGCAACATCTAAATCTAATTCATCATCAATATCAATTGCATTTTTTTTATCTACTAAATAAGCATATTTTTTTCCTGTTAATAATGGATTCTTTTTACATCTATTTATATAGTTCCGATTTGCATAGTAAAAACATGTGCTTAAATTATGAATATTTTTGACTTGCTGCCTTCTAAATAACTTTTTTTTAGCTCCGCCTTCTAATTTAAAAGTTCCATCTTTAAGAACTTTTACAATATTAAATCCTGGCAAATGATTTGTATTAGTAATTGAGACTAGCATGTCATATTTTTTGTGGTTTTTGATAAAAAAATTTAAGCTTTTTTTGATATCTTCATCTTTTCGTAATGGAGATGTTGTTGGTAAGCTCACAAAAATATCAATTTTTTTTTTATATAATTTTTCACATGTCTTAATCGCATGTTTCCATGACAAGTATTCAGGACTAGTATCTGTTGCGAGTTTTTTTGGTCTAATAAATGGTATTATAGCGCCATATTTTGCTGCAATTTTTGCTATCTTTTTTGAGTCGGTTGATACAAAAATCTTATCAATTGATTTGATTCTTTTAGCTTGAAGAATTGTATTGGCTATTAACGGTTTATTATTAAAATTTACTATATTTTTATTTTTAACTGATTTTGATCCACCTCTAGCAAAAATAAAGCAAACAACATTCATCAAATTTAAATATTATAAATCTTATCATTAATTTGATTTTGATTTTTACTATTTATATACCATTCTATAGTTTTTTTAATACTTTCTTCAAAATATTTTTTGTTCATTTTAGTTTTCCAATTTAGAAGTTTCTTTGCTTTCTTACCATCTGCAATTAATCTAAATATTTCACTTTTTTTAGGTCTAATTCTTTTTTTATCTGTCTTAATAACTAATTTTTTTTTTCAAATTTTTACCAATAATTTTTACAAGATTTTCTACCGATATCTCAAGCTCGCTACCAATATTAATTATTTCACCAATACCTTTTCTTGATTTAATAGCAGCTACATAACCATCAATTGTAGTATCAATGTAATTGAAATTTCTTTTTGCTTTAAGTAAACCTAATTTTATAGTGTCTCTTTTCAAAGCTTGAGAAATGATAGTTGGAATGATTGCTCTTGCAGATTGCCTTGGTCCAAATGTGTTAAAGGGACGGATGATTGTGACTGGTAAGTTATATGATTTAAAATAAGATAGCGCTAATTGGTCTCCAGCTATTTTAGTTGCTGCATAGGGTGATTGAGATAATGGTATCTCCTCTTCAGAAATTGGAAATTTTTTTGCATTCCCATAAATTTCACTAGTTGATGTATGAATTAATCTTTTATTATTAATTCTACAAGATTCTAATATATTAAAAGTTCCATTTATATTTGTAGTAACATATGAATTTGGGTTCACATAGGAATATGGAATAGAAATTAAAGCTGCTAGATTTATTACCAAGTCATTTTTTTTTACAATATTGTTAACGAAAGTCATATCACGAATATCTCCAAAAATTATTTTAACTTTTTTTAAGATATTTTTTTTAATATTTGTCATAGATCCAATAGAACTATTTGTATTATATAAACAAAGAGCTGTTACCTTATATTTATTTTTCACTAAACGCTCAACTAAATGTGAACCAATAAAACCATCTGCTCCCGTCACAAATATTTTCATTATTTTTTTACCTATTATAATTTATCACGAAATTTAAAATATCTAAATTTATTATCTATTTTTTTATTTTAAATTTCTTTTTAATCCATAATCAAGCCATTTTTCATGAATTGGAAAAACATTGGCTTTCATATTTTTTTTTAATGTAAGATTAATTAAATCAGTCATATCTAAATATTCTGAGTCTTTTATAAATTTTTTAATTTTTGGGTCAATAATATAAATTCCAGCATTGATTAGTAAATTTTTTTCTAGTTTCTCAATAATTTTTTTTACAACATTTCCATTTGCCACTATTCTTCCATAATTGTCTTTTTTATAGGTGATTTTGGCAGCTATTGTAATATGTGATCCATTTTCTTTGTGATATTTGATCATTTCTTTAAAATTGATTTTAGACAAAATATCAGCATTTGTTACGAATATTGGATTATTAAATTTTTTGATTAAACTAATAGAACCAGCTGTTCCTAATGGTTTTTTTTCTTCAAGATATTTTATTCTAACGCCCCAATTAGATCCATTTCCTAGATACTTTTTAATCTTATGTCCAAGATAGTTAATAGAAACATAGAAGTTTGTTATACCTTCGTTTTTTGCTGCAATAATTATATGTTCGATGATAGGTTTTTTATTTACTAAAAGAAGTGGCTTTGGAATTTTATTTGTAAGGGGTCTTAGCCTTAAACCTTTTCCTCCTGCCATGATTAACATGTGATTATTTATTAGTTTAACTTTATCTTTCTTCTGAGAGTCATATATTTCTAAAATTTTTTTATCTTTATTAATTAGTGGTAGAAAAGTAATATTTTTTTTTTTTTAATATGTCATCAATTTGTTTAAATGTTAAAGACTTTGTGGTTACAATTGGTTTTTTATTATATATTTTTTTTATTTCATCATTCATTTTGTAATTTTTTAATAATCCCCTCCTTATATCTCCATCAGTAATTGTACCTAGTAAGTTGCCCTGACTTCCAAGCACTAAACAAAATTTATTATCAAGTTTATCTAATTTCTTTACGGCAATTTTTATTTTATCTTTAATAAAGACGAGGTGTTTTTTAAAATTTTTATCATTCATATTAATAATTTTTATCTATTTTATTCATTAATTTTTTAATTGTATTAGCATTCCAAATTGGTAAATTAAAATTTTTATTTAATAGTTCCTTTCTAGCTTTTAACAGTCCATCCCCAACAAAGTTTAATAAATTTGCGGTAGCTATTGCATCAATACTATTATTTTTTAGACCATTAGCTATATGTTCTGAGTTTCCTGATCCGCCTGATATTATAATTGATTTAGTATTGTTTTTTGGTAAAAAATCTAAAATTGAAAAGTCAAGCCCCATACCTGTTCCATCTTTATCAATAGAGTTTAAATAAATTTCACCGACAGGTAATTTGCTAACTTTAGATAAGTACTTTTTTATATCACCTTCAATTTCGCGAGTGCCATTATTTATAAGTATTTTTTTTGTATTATTAACGTTGGCATAATCAACCCCAGCTATTATTGATTGTTCTCCATATACTTCTGAAATTTTACTCAATAATTTTGGTTTTAAATTTGTATTTAATAAAACTTTATCTGCACCATTAGTCAATAAATTTTGTGCTTTTTCAAATGTGTCTACACCTCCACCTGATGAAATTGGTATAAAACAGAAGCTAGAAACTTTTTTAAGATTATCTATAAATTTATCAGTATCTTTTTCTTTTCTACTCACATCAAGTATAATTAACTCATCAATATAAAAAGATATTTTTTTAAAATCATAGTTTTTTTCTAACCAATTAATATCTCCAACTTTTTGTAAATTGAAATTTCTGCTTTGTACAAAGAATCCATCTTGATATAGAAGTGTAAATATAATTCTTTTCTTTAACATTTTTTTTAATTTTTCAAAAAGTTGTACATTAAAGTCAATCCATTAGATTGACTTTTTTCTGGATGAAACTGAGTTCCATAAATATTATCTTTTTCAAAACTAGCAACAAACTTAGAGCCATATTCACATGTCTGAAAATTTTGAACATTATTATTTTGTATAACTCTAAAAGAATGGTCAAAATAAAAATCAGAATTATCATTTATATTTTTAAATAAAGAACTGTTTTTTTCTATTTTAACTTGATTAAAACCAACATGAGGTATTTTTTTATTTCCAACTTCTTTTTTTGTGAAAGTTTCAACTTTATTTTTAATTAACGATAAACCTTTTGTAAAGCCTCCTTCCGAACTACTTTCACATAATAATTGCATCCCCAAACATATTCCCAATAAATAAATTCCTTTATTATTTACGCACTCCTTGATTGCTTGATTCAAACCATCAACTTTTAAATTTTCCATAGCTTTTTTAAATGATCCAACTCCTGGCAAAATTAAATGTGAATAATTAAAAATTTTATCTGGGTTATTTAATACTTTAAAGCTACAGCCCAAGTATAATAATGAATTTTCTATTGATCTTATATTGCCCATACCATAATTGACAATTCCTACATTTAATTTTTTCATTATTTTATACTAAATTTTGGAACCCATCTTTTTTTAATCTTTTTGAAAAGTTTTTTGTTTGCCCAATTATCTAGTACATCATTAAATTCTTTATGGGTCATTTGATAATAATCTAAATATAAATCTAAAAACTCTTCTGGATAATGATTATCATATAGATTTACTAAATTTATTCCCTGCTCTCGAGTCATGGCGCCTCTTCTAATTTCAATACCAGCATCCTGAGTTGCTCTACCGAATCCAAATTTTAGATACATCAAATAAGTGTGTAGAGCAAATAGTGCTTGGTCATTTTGTGCAAAATTAGTAAAAGTTCCTACATTGCCTTGCTCACTTTCACCTAAATTAAATTTTTCTTTTGCAAATAAATAATTTCTATAAGAATCCCACGGTTCAAAATATGACCAATGAGTAGCTGCAATATTTTTTTTTTTTAATTCTTTTTCTGGAAACGTAAACCAATATAATTCTTTCTTTGTTAGGTCGCTTGCTTTAATTATGTCATGGTATCCATTTTCCAAATAATGTTTTATGGTGTAATTAACATCAAAAACTGCTTTATTTTTATTTTTAGTAGAGCCTCCATATTCAATTTCTCCGTCTTCACCATAAAAAATTAAATTTACATTATATGTCAAAGCTAGTCGAATAACTGATGAAAAAATTGATGTTAGCCATCCAAAATATGGTGATCCTTTTTTAATAAAACCAATCTTATTTAGTCTTCTCATTGCTTTGTTATTTGCTGTGACATGTACATGGTCATAATCATTTTTTAAAAAATTTCTTAAATTTTTATTCCCAACTTCAAGTTCTAATGGAGGTCTTGATGTGACTGTCAATGGATTTAATCCCAGATCTTCTTTTATTTTTGATACAACATATGATCCATCTTTACCTCCACTCAAAGGAACAATGCAATCAAATGTTTGATTAGATTTGTATTTTTTTATAATTGATTTCAATTCTTTTTGTCTCGATTTCCAATCAATAATTTTTTTTTCCTCCATCCACTGACAGGCATTACACCAGCCATTTTTATCAAATTCAATTCTTGGTCTAGTAGACATATTTAAACAATTTTTACACCAAAAAATATCTATCATTAAATATCCACAAATTCTTTATTAAGTTTTTTATTTAAATTTAATTTACTAATTCTTTTAAAAATTTTTAATGAAGTATTTTTTTTATAATACGGGTTTTTAACATTATTAATTTTTTTTTTAAATTTTTCGCTCATTGCATATTTAATTGATTTAAAAATAGGTAGAAAAGAACATTTACAATCTATAATATTTTTAGCTTTAATACGTCCTAGTTGTCTATTTCCAATGTTGACTGTTGGTTTCTTAAATGATGGTGTTTCAAAAATTCCACTAGAAGAATTTCCAATCACTACATCACAAAAATTCATAACTGATAAATAATCTACTACACCTAATGATTTGAACACATAAAAGTTTTTATTTTTTTTTTTGTAATCATTAATTATCTTGGCCAATTTGTCTGTATTTAAGTCTGAATTCGGTAGTGTAAAAATAACTGTAACTTCTGAAAAATATTTTAAACATTTTAAAAAATTTATAACAGTCATCTCAGTTGATATTTCGTCATTGATGGAAGTATTAAAAGTTACAAGAAAAATTTTTTTTTTAATATTTATTGAATATTTTTCTAATATTTCTTGTTTGCTTTTAAGGTTGCACTTTTTTGAATTTTCAGCACCTAAAGAACCTACATTAAATATATTTTCTTTTTTTTCTCCTAATTGTACTAATCTTTTTTTATACAATTCATGACTCGTAAAATGGATATTTGAAAATTTAGAAATTACATGACGAAATGTATCATCCATTGATCCATAGGTTTTTTCTCCCCCCTGAATATGAGCTAGATTAATATTATTTAAAAAAACAGCATTAGCACAAGCTAATGTTTCATATCTATCGCCAAGTAAAATCACTAAATTTACTTTTTTTTTTATTAAATAATTTGAAAAACCAATAAATGAGTTTTGAAATGTTTCAGTAATAGATTTAACTGAAGTGCCATTTTTAAGTGTTTTTATCTTTTTGATTGGGATTTTTTTCTTAAAAAATTGATCAATTGTCATTCCATATTTTTTTGATAAATGCTGACCAATAACAACTAACTCGAAATTAAATTTGTTTTTATTTTTAAATAGATTTATTAAATTAGCTAGCAGCCCATACTCTGCTCTTGATGAGGTTACAATGACAATATTACTTTTATATTTTGATTTTTTCATATTTTTTAAAATTTTTAAAAGCTTTTTTCCCAATTATTTTTGACCATTTTATAGCTGAAATACCAGTGTCTGGCCTTAAACAGATTAAATTTTTTGAAGAAAATATATTCCCTTTTTTTATAGAATGACTAGCATAAATTGATTTTCGAATAACTTTTTGATTAATTTTTTCTGATTTTGTAATTATTTTTAGATTACTTCCTAAAATTTTTTCTGTCTCTCGAATTTTCAAGATCATCTCTTTTAATTCTTTTCCAGTTATACTAGCCTTATGATCTGGCCCGATTAATTTCCTATCAATAGTAAAATGTTTCTCTATTATTGATGCACCAAGTGATACAGCAATTATGGGGGTAACTAAACTTAATGAATGGTCTGAATATCCAACCTCACAATTAAAAAACTTCTTATATGAACTTATAACTTTTAAGTTTAATTCATTAAGTTTTGCTGGATATGATGAACTGCAATGTAATAATATTAACTTATCCTTTTTTTTATTTAGATACTTTGTAGCTGCGATAACTTCTTGCATATTTGAAGCACCAGTTGAAAGAATAGTTTTTTCTTTTCTTTTTTTTATAAACTCCAATAGTTGACCATTAGTAATGTCTCCTGAAGGGATCTTGATAAAATCCATGCCTAATTTCAATAAATACCCTAAATTTTCAACATCAAATGCAGTTGCCAAAAACTTTATTTTTTTTTTATAACAATATTTAAATATTTTGTATATTTCACTTTGGGTTAAAGCTAATTTTTTTAGCATCTGATATTGGGATATATTTTTTTTTAAATTTTTAGATTGATACTTTGCCATTTTTGTATTTGGAATTACTAACTTGTTTGGATTGAATAATTGAAACTTTACGTAATCAGCGCCTGACTCTTTTGCAATATCCACAAGCTTTTTAGCTTTTGATATTGAACCATTATGATTAACTCCAGCTTCTGCAATAATAATTACTTTTTTCATATGGTTTTATTATAAAAAAATTTAACATTATTTTTTATAATGTATGGTTTAAATTTCCTAAACAAAGTTGATTTTATTATTAAATTTAATTTATTTTTATTTTTTTCACTTTTTATCCAATAAAGATCTTCTAGGTCTTTTTTTGTATACTTTTTTTTCGACCATTTTAGTTTTTTGTTAATTTTTACCATTTCTTTGAGTTTTTTTTGATAATTCATATTTTCAATGAGTAAAATTATTTTTCTTAATACTTTAAAGCCCTCTAAAGAAGTTTTTTTTAATAATTTGCTTACTGTTACATTTTTAGGCATCAAAAAATTTTTTGAAATTATTATTTCTCCAGAATCTATTTTTGGTTTCATAAAATGGCATGTTACACCATAATTTTTTTCACGATTATATATGGCGAAATTTAAACAACCAATACCTCTGTATTGAGGGGGGCCAGGATGAAGATTGATTGATATTTTATTTAGTTTAAGGAATTTTTTTGTAAGCACTATATAATTTCTATAACTTAATACACAATCAAATTTTTTTCCTTTAAATTTTTTTGGGAGTTTTTCGTAATGTTTTTTTGAGAATACATAATCTACATTTACAAATTTTTTATTAAGGAGTTTTAAAATTTTTATACTTATTTGATCCTTATATCTTCCTAAAAATAAAATTTTTTTACTATTTTTCATCTTATATATTATTTGGACTGCTAGGCATGCAAATAATTTTTTTTTCTAAATTTTTAGCACAAGATAAGTTCATTTTTGGATATTTTTTCAAATATTTTAGTTTATGTAAAAGTCTCCAAGTATGAGAATATGTGATATTATTTTTTTTCATTATCTTTGTAAAATTTGAAATTTTAATTTGTTTATTGTCCAGCAAAAATATAACAAACCAGAAATTTGGTAGAGAGTTTTCAATTGGCTCATAAATTTTTATTGCATCCAGTTTTTGCTTCAATATTTCATTTTTATAAAATAGATATAATTTTTTTTTTTTGGATAAAACTTTTGTTATTTTTTTTAATTGAGAAACTCCTAAAGCAGCATTCAGACTAGGCATTCTATAATTAAAACCTAACCCATTGTGCTCTTGAAAATTATTTCTTTTTATTTTACTTAGTGTGACTAAGTGAAAAAGTTTTTTATATTTTTTTTTATCTTTACATAAAATTGCTCCACCACCTCCTGTGGTAATTGTTTTATTACCGTTAAAACTTAATATCCCGTAATCTCCAAACAAACCTAAGTGTTTATCGTCAAATTTTGACCCAATACATTCAGCTGCATCTTCAATTAAAATTAAATTATATTTTCTTGCAATTCTTTGTAATTTATAAATATCTGCTGAATATCCGTAAATATGTGTAATAATTATTGCCCTTACTTTCTTTTTTGTTAATTTATTAGTTAAAATTTTGTTATGTAAGATAAAGTTTTTTTTTATATATTTCTCTAATTTTATGGGATCTGCTCCAAGTGTTCTTTCGCTGCTGTCAATAAAATGAGGTGTTAATCCACAATATAGAAGACAATTAATTGAAGCTATAAAATTTAATGATTGCACAAATACCTCGTCACCTCTTTCAAGCTTTAAACTCTCAATTATCGCATGCATTGCAGCTGTACCGCTTGAGGTAGCAATTACATTGTCTGTATTTAAATATTTTTTAAGCTCTATTTCAAATAGTCTTGTAAAATTACCATAAGTTGAAACCTGTTTTTTTAAAATAGACTCAACCACATATCTTTTATCATGAGTGTCTAAGTAAGGTTCATGTAGATTATTTTTATTCTTAAGCCTCTTTTTTAAATTATTAAAAAGTTTGAAAATTTCTGCATTTACCATGTTTATTTTATAAAATGTAATATATTATATAG
>MDTD01023741.1_pt1 | contig 16662 bp, 14 predicted proteins | sample 811221 | NCBI WGS metagenome assembly MDTD01 (sample SAMN05326646, study PRJNA326480) | marine metagenome | isolation source: seawater | place: Pacific Ocean: South West | collected 2011 | reverse complement strand
TTGCATTCTTACACCCGAAAAGCACAGGCGGGGTACTTACAGAACTTTGCGAAGACAAGAATAAGTAAATCTTATATTAAAAATGGCTATCGAAGATAAAATTCAACAGTTGCTCAATAAACGTGAAGAAGCACGTTTAGGTGGCGGTTTAAAACGTATCGACTCTCAACATAGCAAGGGGAAACTAACTGCTCGTGAACGTATCGAGCTGTTACTTGATGAAGGGAGTTTCGAAGAGTTTGACATGTTTGTTACTCACCGTTCCCATGATTTTGGAATGGAAAAACAACAATACTTATCTGATGCCGTAGTAACCGGTCATGGTACTATCGACGGAAGAGTAGTATATGTATTCTCACAAGACTTCACCGTATTTGGTGGTAGTTTATCAGAAACCTTCTCACAAAAGATCTGTAAAGTTATGGATCAGGCAATGAAGGTGGGTGCACCAATTATCGGAATCAATGATTCTGGTGGAGCACGTATTCAGGAAGGTGTTAGAAGTTTGGCAGGTTATGCTGAGATTTTCCAGCGTAACATTATGGCTTCAGGGGTAATTCCTCAGATCTCAGCGATCTTTGGTCCTTGTGCCGGTGGTGCAGTTTATTCACCAGCGCTTACAGACTTCATACTAATGAGTAAAGACACAAGTTATATGTTCGTAACTGGACCAAAAGTTGCGAAAACAGTAACCGGTGAAGATATTACAACTGAAGATTTAGGTGGTGCTGAAGTTCACGCACGTAAATCTGGTGTTACACATTTTGTAGCTGAAAATGAGGAAGAAGGTATCCTATTGCTACGTAAATTATTATCATACCTTCCACAAAATAATCTTGAGGATCCACCACAAACAGAATGTGCTGATCCAATCGATCGTTTAGAAGATTATCTTAACGAAATTATCCCGGAAAACCCTAATAAACCTTATGATGTTAAGGACGTTATTTGTGGTATCGTTGATGATGGTGAATTCTTAGAAGTTCAACGTTCATATGCACAAAATATTTGTGTAGGTTTTGCAAAATTTGATGGTATGCCTGTAGGTATTGTTGCAAACCAACCAAACTTCTTAGCAGGTGTTCTTGATATCGATGCTTCAAGAAAAGCAGCAAGGTTCGTTAGATTCTGTGATGCTTTCAATGTACCGATCGTAACACTTGTTGATGTTCCTGGATTCCTTCCTGGAAGTGCACAAGAATATGGTGGGATCATTATTCACGGTGCGAAATTAATGTTCGCATATGGTGAAGCTACTGTACCAAAGATCACGATCACATTACGTAAATCTTATGGAGGTGCTCATGATGTAATGAGTTCAAAACAATTACGTGGTGATATCAATTATGCTTGGCCATCAGCAGAGATCGCAGTAATGGGACCAGCAGGTGCTATTGAGATCTTAGCGGGTAAAGAAATTGCAGGTATTTCTGATGAAGAGGAAAAACAAAAATTGATCCTTCAGAAAGAGCAAGAATATCGCGATAAATTTGCGAATCCTTACGAAGCAGCTAAATACGGTTATATTGATGATGTAATTGAGCCAAGAAATACTCGTTTCAGAGTGATCAGAGCTCTACGTACCTTAGCAACTAAGAAGGATGTTAATCCACCTAAGAAACACTCAAACATTCCATTGTAATGAATCTACTTATACAAAACCTGTTAATGATCGCCACTCCTGAGAATTTCTCAGAAGGATTGGTCATCACTTTGGTTGGGTATTCGATCGTATTCTCTGCATTGGTTACTTTATTCTTTGTATTCAATTCTTTATCTAAAGTTTTAAATACCAAGATCAGAAACCGATTAAGAAAAGAGGGTAAACATGAGATCGCAGACCTTCCAAATATTGATGTTACCGGCGAAGAGACAGCAGCTGTAGCAATGGCGCTGTATTTAATGACTGACGTCCATGACGAAGAATCGGGTGTGATCACTATTAAACGTGACTCTAAAACCTATTCTCCATGGAGTTCTAAAATTTATGGTTTAAGAAGATTTTCAAGATAATTAAAGGAAAAATGAAAAAGTTCAAATTCACAATAAGGGGAAATGAATACGATGTTTTAGTAAAATACTTCGAAGACGGAGTTGCTAAAGTTGAGGTTAATGGTTCTCCATATCACGTTGAAGTTCAACGTACTGTTCAAGAGTCAAAAACTCCTGTTATCGTGCGTCAGGATGTGAAAAATCCTAGAAATGCTCATAAGATCAGAAAGAGCGCTTCCGCAGCAGCAGGAATTACTAAAGTTACAGCACCACTTCCTGGTAACATCATGAATTTCTATGTTAAGGAAGGTGATTCTGTAACCAAAGGTGATAAATTACTTATGTATGAAGCTATGAAGATGGAAAACCTGATCACAGCTGAAAAAGACGGAGTAATTAAATCAATCAAAGTTCAACCTGGCGATAACGTATTGCAAGGTGATGTTTTACTTGAAATCGAATAGGCATGAAACGGTTTAAGTTAGTATTGGGAATCATCGCATTCCTAACGATCCTGACCACCGGTTTATCATATGCCGGAGGTTTCGATAAAGCCAATAAGGATCAACAACAAACAGAAGTTGTTAATGATGATCTAGAATCAGTTAGAGAAGGCGCCAAACAAGGTGTTCAGAAATTCTTTAGCTACACAGGTTTTGCAAATGCTTCCTGGGGAAATATGATCATGATGATCGTAGGATTGGTTTTTATCTATCTAGCAATCAAATATGATTACGAACCACTTCTACTGATCCCGATCGGTACCGGAATTATTATCGGTAACGTTCCTTTCTTTCAGGATGGTGGCATGAACCTTCAGATCGGTATTTATCAAGAAGGTAGTGTTCTAAATTATCTATACTATGGTGTTGTAAAAGGGATCTATCCACCATTGATCTTCTTAGGAATTGGAGCTATGACAGACTTTTCTTCACTGATCTCTAATCCACGATTAATGTTATTGGGTGCTGCTGCACAGGTTGGTATTTTTATCACTTTCCTAGGATCTTTATTCTTAGGTTTTAATTTACCTGAAGCTGCATCAATTGGTATCATTGGTGGTGCCGATGGCCCAACTGCGATTTTCCTTTCTTCAAAACTAGCGAATGGAGGACTGGTCAACGGCGTGCAAACAGCCAACCTGATCGGACCTATTGCAATCGCAGCATACTCATACATGGCACTTGTACCGGTAATTCAGCCACCAATTATGAGGTTGCTAACATCAAAAAAAGAACGTACAATTCGAATGACTCCTCCACGTTCAGTATCTAAACTGGAGAAGATCATGTTCCCAATCGTTGGATTATTATTAACAACATTTATTGCACCTTCTGCTCTTCCACTATTAGGAATGTTATTCTTCGGAAACATCCTTAAAGAAAGTGGTGTTACAAGAAGACTAGCAGATACAGCCAGAACATCACTTATCGATATTGTTGTTATTCTCCTTGGTCTTACTGTTGGTGCATCAACACAAGCAGATGTATTCTTAACGAGCGAATCAATGATGATCTTTGGACTTGGAGCAATCTCATTTATGATTGCAACTGCCGGAGGAATCTTATTTGCTAAGTTCATGAACTTATTCCTTAAAGGTGATAAGAAAATCAACCCATTAGTTGGTGCAGCAGGTGTTTCTGCAGTTCCGGATAGTGCACGTGTTGTACAACAGGAAGGATTGAAATATGATCCAACCAACCACTTGTTAATGCACGCCATGGCGCCTAACGTATCTGGTGTAATTGGTTCTGCAGTGGCAGCTGGTATCTTAATTAGCTTTTTATTCTAGTTTCCAGAATATTTAGATAGTCATTTAAAAAGTCCGCTTGGTCTAACAAAGCGGGCTTTTTTTATATTTTTTCGCATCTGATAATGATCAGTTTGTGCAAATCTTTAATTTTATGTCTTCATTAACCCAAGAACCAATATGAAGAATCAAGTCAACAGAAGAAATTTTCTTAAGAACAGTGCTAAAGCAGGATTAGGAATTGCTTTAGGAAGCGCAATACTTCCAGCAATGGCAAAATCACCTTTGATTGGTGAAGCACCTGCAATGAAAATTGCAAAACCTATGAAGACCGTAAGAATGGGATTCATTGGAGTAGGAGGGATGGGAACTGCACATTTCAGAAATTTTATAAAGATCAAAGGTGTAGAGATCAAAGCAGTTTGCGATGTCGTTAAAAGCAGAACTGAAAGAGCACAAAAAATGTGTGAAGATGCCGGTTTACCTAAGCCTGATCTGTATTATAATGGCGAAGAAGATTACAAAAGAATGGTCGACCGCAAAGATCTTGACTTGATCTTTATTGCCACTCCATGGAAATGGCATGTGCCAATGTGTTTATACAGTATGAAAGCCGGTAAACATGCAGCTGTTGAAGTTCCTGCAGCTCTTACAATTGATGAATGCTGGAAGCTTGTTGATGTTTCGGAGAAAACAGGTATGTTTTGTATCATGATGGAGAATTGTAATTATGATCGAGCAGAAATGACGATCCTGAATATGGCAAAAAAGGGATTATTCGGGGAAATGACACATGCCGAATGTGGATACCTTCATGATCTGAGAGCTGTAAAACATGATATGGATGGAGAAGGTGTATGGAGACGTGCTCACTCATGGACACGCAATGGTGACCTTTATCCTACTCACGGATTAGGTCCGGTTGCTCAATGTTTCGATATCAATAGAGGAAACCAGTTCGATTATATCGTTTCAATGGCAAGTAAATCGAGAGGTTTACAATTATTCGCTGAGAAAGAATTCGGAAAAGATAGTCCGCAAGCCCAGGAAGAATTCGTTCTTGGTGATGTTGTAACTTCTTTGATCAGAACAAAACGTGGAGAAACCATCGTACTTACACATGATACAAGTAGTCCAAGACCTTATTCAAGAGATATTCTTGTTCAGGGAACTAATGGTATTGCACAAAAATATCCAAAAGGATTAGTTCATATTGAAGGCCAAAGTCCATCTCACAGATGGGAAGATCTTAGCAAATGGGAAGCAGAATACAAACATCCGGTATGGACTTCATTAGAAGAAGCATCAAAAGGAGCAGGTCATGGAGGTATGGATTTCATCGAAGATTATCGCCTTATCAATGCATTATTAAAAGGAATTGAACCTGATATGGATGTTTATGATGCAGCTGCATTAAGTGTAGTTTGTGAATTAAGTGAACAATCTATTGCTGCAGGAAGTAAACCAATTGAATTCCCGGATTTCACAAGAGGAAGATGGAAGAAATATCGTGAACTACAAGTAATGAATTTAGAAACAATATAGCTTATGCTGATCATAGGAATAGCCGGCGGATCCGGTTCCGGAAAAACGACCGTTGTAAATAAAATTGTCAAAGGATTACCTAAAAATGAGGTCGCTGTCATCTCACAGGATTCCTATTATAAAGACAACGGTCATTTAAGCGCCGAGGAGCGCAAACAGATCAACTTTGATCACCCAGCTTCAATTGAGTTCAAACTACTCATTAAGCACCTCGATATGCTTCGAGAAGGTCAAACGATCGAAATGCCGATCTATTCCTATGTTACTTGTGCCAGATCTAAAGAAACCATTCCACTTCATCCAAAATCCGTGATCATAGTTGAAGGAATATTGGCATTTACAAATGCTAGTTTGAGAGATCGTATGGATATAAAAGCCTATGTTGATGCCGAACCAGATGAGCGACTAATTCGAATTATCAAAAGAGACATTGAGGAAAGAGGACGTAACTTCAAGGAATGTCTGACTCACTATAAGAAGTATGTGAAATCAATGCATCTGCAATTCATTGAACCAACAAAACGATATGCCGATATCATCGTTCCACAAGGTGGAAAGAATGAAGTTGCAATTGATATACTTGCTTCGAAAATTAAAATGAATTTACAGGATTAATCGTAGATCACTGAATCATCTCTATACTCGTCCTTATTTTGATACCAATCAGGGAATTGCTCCCCTCCGGACTCAGCCCATGCTGAAAATCTGAGGTGTGCGAATATGATGTTCGTTTTCTCAATCGGATAAGCAAATGACTCATAGATATTGATTGCCCATGGAAGATTATCTGCAGTTCTGTAATACCTGCCTGTAGTAATACTGCTATTATCGTGAATCTGACCAAATACACCAATATTTGCTAACTGTGTAGGTGGATAATCAGCTAAATGCACTTCCATTCCTCTATCCTGATCGATCATGATAAATGGATTGAAATTCTCCAGTCCTATATCATTACTTGTATAGGTATTCGGAGTGAAAGTCATAACGATTTTCACTGTATCAGGTTCTGTTACACTTGCGTTAGGATCTGTATTCACACCTAACTCCCCACCAATTCTTGGTAAAATATCAAATGCATTATCAAACACAATGATCGTTGGGAGACTTTGTCCTGACTCTAACCCATTGGATTGTAATGTCACATAGTTAGCAAGAACACTGTGCCCTGTTACAGTTATGTTAGAACTGTTGATGCTATTATTAGGTAATTGGAATCCTAAGCCGTTTTGGAAACTCGCACCAATAGCGCGTACAACAAAATTAGCATAGATCTCGGTTACGAAATTATCTTTATTGGTCACCGTTCTGAACTGATAATCCACAACAAGATCATTGAAATCATAATCACCTCTTGCTGGCCATAGATCCTCAAAAGCTAAGGTTCCATAGCTTGATGCCGGGAAGAAATTATTGAATGATCTATCAGCATCATCCGGAAAATCATCATCCGAATTATTGATCCCATCACCATCTAAATCTTCACTGGATACACCACCAGATGCACCTTGTCCATCATCATTCCATATCGCACCATTGATCTCACCGCTTCGATTATTAGAAGTTTGGTCACTAATTGTAGTTCCTGAACCTTCTTCAAGCTTCCAATACGCTTCAAGATCCGATTCTGTACCATCAGGTTTATTCTCAAAATAATTGCTTACTTCAGTTGCACTTAATGCTTTACTCCAAACCTGAACCTCATCTATTTGTCCGTTAAAATATGATTTCGGACTTCGATCTGCCCATCGTCCAATATTGAATACAGATTGTGTTCTAAAATCTACTTTACGTGTATCGGTAGCAACCAGCTCACCATCAACGTAGAGTTTTCGATCCTTTTTATCTGCAAAAACACCAACTATCTGATGCCATTCACCATCAGTCATATCAACATTTCCACCTCTCGAACGTTCTGAACCATTTCTTGCACGGATCATCGCAGCACCATCTTCATCCTCTCCTATATAGATCCCATAATAGCGACTTGTAGATCTGCTATCAGCCATACTGAAGATCACCATATCTTCATCATCATCTTCAAAACCAGAAGTTTTGAACCAGGCACTGAAGGTAAATGGATAGTTACTTATAATTCTATTATTTGAAGGATTAGATATGCTTACATAATCGTTTTGTCCATCAAAAGTAAGAGAGTTATTTGCTTTTAGTTCTTTTAAAGCTGAAGGTAGGGTAGGAAGTTCAAATTCAATAATATTAGCACTCAGCTCAACACTTTCACCATTTATAAGCACTGTATCCAGATACATTGGGATACTTACAATGATATGATATCTTGGTGCGATTCCATTATAATAACCTTTATGGAATACTACCTGTCCATCAGGTGAAGTGATCTGTACCAGTCCCACAGGAGCATTAGTGATATAGAAAGCCACGTTCAGTGATGTTCTCCAATCGAAGTCGGCGCTAATATTGAGTTGATTAATATCTGTTGGATTATCGGTAATTCCCGTTGTCGTATTCCACTTATGGCATCCAACGATAAAAATCAATACGACTAATAATAACTTAAATTTCTTCATCTACAATCAAATTTACAGCTTTGTGCACATTTAACAAAACAGTTGAACCAAGATTTACACCATATTTTTATACGTCTGATAATCAGTATAGTTTTTAATTTAACTAAAAAAAATATTCCCAAAAATGGACAGACATTCTAATTCAGATAAATACGAATTATGAAAAACTTTCGAAAACTCTTAGATTTGTAAAAAAATGACTCATGATTAACCGTCAATTTTATTACCTCTTATTAGCTGCTTTTCTCTTTATTTCTGCTTGCGCGAAAAAGTATGTTTTACAGCCTGAAATAAAAGATGATTTCACCGTTTATACAACTGCCAACGGACTTATTAGTAATGAAGTTCAATGTTTGAAGATAGACCCTCAGGGAAGAATGATCATTGGAACAGCTTTTGGTCTTTCAATTTTTGATGGCACGAACTGGTTAACAGTAAGAGTTCAGGACGGTATTATTCATCATGACATTCAAAATATTCATATAGCTCCGGATCAAACGCTTTGGCTAGCAACTCCAAATGGAGCATCTCACTTCAATGGTGTTAGATGGCATAATTATTCCAGAACTGAAGGATTGAAGAACAGTACAGTGAATTCTATTGGTGTTGATCAGGTAGGAGCTGTATGGTTTGCAACTCCTGAAGGTGTATCCAGATTTCATAATAGTGCCTGGGAGCATTTTGTAAAGGCTAACCAAACTGCCTTGGTTCATGATCTTGTTAGAGCAGTATTGGTAGACAGCAATAACAATAAATGGTTTGGCACTGAATTCGGAATCTCCCGATATAACGGACAAACCTGGATTACCTATCTTTCAGATATTGCAACAAAAGATTATGTATTTACAATGTTTGAAGATTCTCAGGGAAGGATCTGGGCAGGTACACTAGGTGGGGTTTCTGTTTTTAACGGTCAGAATTGGGTTACATATACACAAGACAACCAACTCCTTTTTAATGAAGTAAAAGCAATTGCTGAAGACAAAGAAGGTAATATGTGGTTTGGAACCATTTTCGGAGCTTCAAAATTTGATGGTACAACCTTTACGCACTACAACAGAGACAATGGTCTACCAGTTAACAATGTAAGTTCAATTGTAGTTGATGCAGACGACAATATTTGGTTCGGAACTGTAGGTGGTGGACTTGTGAAGATGGTTAAGAAAGAAAATCTGTAGGATAGCAGATATTAGAAATTAGATAATAGACATTAGATATTTAAAGCCGCATTTCTGCGGCTTTTTTTTAAAAATCATAATTCAGTCAAATCCCGAAACTTCGGGATGCTAATGATCTGGTGAAATTTCCCCAACATTATCTACAATTTAAAACTTAACACCTCTGCGATCATTGTCTGGGTATATTAAGTTTGGAGAAATACTACTTTAGGGGTTGATTAGTATTTCTCATTAATTTATGCATTTCTATTATTAAACGTTTGAAAGTTCAATTGGTAAGAAGAATTCTCTGCCAACAGAATAAGGAATAATAGATTTCTTTTGCAAACGACCTATTATCATAGCTGGATGAGTACCAAATTTCTTTGCAAAATCAATTATGTCTTGTAGAGTTAAACTACCTGCATCTAATGCCTTTATCACTTCTTTCTCTTCCTTGTCACTAAATGTCCATTCTTCAGCAAATTTATTAGCCTCAGCTTCTTTTTTTGAATCCGCTCCAGAGAATTTTATGCCATCTAACGATATATACTTCTTCCCATGCAGAAGAATATGACCAGCCTCATGGAAGAAAGTAAACCAGAATCTATCATTTTGCTTATACCGATCAGTTAATTGTATAATTGGGTTATTTTTAATCCATCGAGTAGATCCACTTACTGGTACTTTGGGTAATTTCGGTGTATAAACTACTTTAACCCCAGCTTGTAAACAAAGATATTGTAGTTGCTGGAAATAATCCTCAGGATGGTCTGCCATTAGAGCTTTAATATCGGCAAGGATTTTGCGAAACAACACTTTATCGTAGCTTTTCGACTCAATGGCATCGCTTAATAATTCACCATGTCGAAGCCAAGCTGAAGTAGCATGGGGTTCTTGAGTAAACTTCAGTGAAGCATAAGCAGCAAGTCTAAGCTTACTTTCCATATAAAGTTTGTTCCAGCCATCATGTGTCGAAACTGCAAAATATTCAAAAAGATTAATTGTCTTTTCAGTTATTTTACCAGTTTTCTCCACCCAACCTTTATTCGCCATTTGAGCATATGGGAAGCAACGCGCCCATTCTTCAGCTTTTTCTACATCTAAACTTCTTTTCAATCTTACTTTATATTCAGAATATTTCGACTGCATGGAAATCCAAAACTTAGCAGGTATTCGAGTAACATTTTCAAATAACACTGCCATTTCAGAAGTAATGGAACTATCACCCTTAAGAACTGCGATGATAGTTTTCTCAGGTTTATCAGTTCTTAGAGCGAATTCTTTAATAGTCATTTCCATCTCGTCTAACTTCTCCTTAAGTGTTTCTCCAGGATGTAAAACTTCTTCAGGGTAATATTCAGATATAGTTGCCATAAATTATCCTTCCTTGTGGTAATTAATTACCTCAATTATTACTAATTCGTTAATATCTTTTAAAATCTGTTTGCCATCTTTATCCTTTGGTATAGGATCTACTGCGGGTGCAAATATTTATCTATAAGGGGAGTCTAGTTTACATGCCCATTGATCTTTTCTATTATCCTTAAGCTGATGGTAATGTCCTGGTAAGTGTATTAAATCAGTAAAGTTATCAGCTGCATCTAATTGACCTAGTCTTTGCTTAAAAAGCTTGGCTCTATTTGCTCCCATTTTTTGAATAGCCAAACTATCTTTATTAGCATATTTATGTAACTTTCTATCTGCAAAGGTAATAATCATTTCTATAAAATAAAAATTTAACTAACACTTTCTGTTAGTCAAACTTCATGTCATGGTTTGGGGTTAGCAAAAAAGTTAGTTTTTGAATAATGATTTGGGGAGATTAAAATCAAAAAGACTTAATAAAGGTTAATATAAGGATTATTTAGCTACACAGAACTATACTCCTTGGGCTTTGATAATTTGGCGAATTCAAAGTGATTTGAATTTAGAGTTAATGGTTAGCAGAACTCAGAAACATCCAATATCTAATATCTATTATCTGATATCTAATATCAAAAAAGCGACTCTTGGTCGCTTTTTTGTAGCCCCGACAAGAATCGAACTTGTATCTAAAGTTTAGGAAACTTCTATTCTATCCATTGAACTACGGGGCCAGTTTGGCTTTTGGCTATTAGCTTTTAGTAATTCTTACCAACAGCTAACGGCCAATAGCTAACAGCTATTTAATCTCGCTGCCCGGTTTAAAATCTTCCGTTGGTTCAACGAAACAAAGTTCACCTGCAGCATTTTCTGCCATCAATACCATACCTTGAGATTCTACACCTCTAAGCTTTCTTGGTGCAAGGTTTACCAAAACACTCACTTTTTGTCCAACGATATCTTCGGCTTTATAATATTCGGCGATTCCTGAAACGATGGTTCTTTGATCAATACCGGTATCAACTAAAAGCTTCATTAACTTTTTGGTTTTTGGCATTTTCTCAGCTTCCAGAATTACTCCTGTGCGAATATCCATTTTAACAAAGTCTTCAAATGCAACATTCTCTTTTTGAGGATTAGCAGTCGCTTCATTTGCTTCATTCTCTTTCTTCGTATCCAATAACTTCTGAACCTGGCCATCAATTACAGAATCTTCAATCTTCTCAAATAAGAATTCAGGCTTGTTTAGTTGATGGTCTGCTTTAAGCAGATCTTCATTACCTGCTTCATTCCATTTTAGTTTATCAATACCAAGAATAGAATATAACTTATCAGAAGTAAATGGAAGGAATGGCTCAGAAAGAGCAGCCATATTCGCACTGATCTGAAGCGAAATATTCATGATCGTTTTTACTCTTTCAGGATCTGTCTTGAACACTTTCCAAGGCTCAGTTTCAGTAAGATATTTATTCCCCAAACGTGCCAGATTCATTAACTCTCCTAAGGCCTCACGGAAACGATATTGCTCAATTGATTTTCCAATTCTATTTGGATATTTTTTAAGCTCAGCAATAGTTTCTTTATCCAGATCTGTTAATTCATTTCTACCAGGAATAACTCCATCAAAATATTTATGTGTAAGAACTAATGTTCTGTTCACAAAGTTTCCAAAGATCGCCAACAGCTCATTATTATTTCTTGCCTGAAAGTCTTTCCAGGTAAAGTCATTATCCTTTGTTTCAGGAGCATTAGCACAAAGAACATATCTCAACACATCCTGCTTACCTGGGAATTCTTCCAAATATTCATGTAACCATACAGCCCAGTTTCTGGAGGTTGAAATCTTATCATTCTCCAGATTCAAAAACTCATTTGAAGGAACATTATCAGGAACGATATAACTGCCTTCTCTCTTTAACATTGAAGGGAAAATAATACAATGGAATACGATATTATCTTTTCCGATAAAGTGAACTAATTTACTCTCTTCATCTTTCCAGTATGGTTCCCACTCCTTATTATTTTCTTGTGCCCATTCTTTAGTTGCTGAGATATATCCGATTGGTGCATCGAACCAAACATAAAGAACTTTTCCTTCAGCACCTTCAACCGGAACTTTTACTCCCCAGTCAAGGTCACGGGTTACGGCGCGTGGCTGTAATCCCTGATCGATCCAGGATTTACACTGACCGTAAACATTAGGTTTCCAATCATTTTTATGACCATCCACAATCCATTCTTTAAGCCAGTCTTCGTATTTATCCAATGGTAAATACCAATGCTTTGTCTCTTTAAGTACAGGAACATTGCCGCTTAAAGCAGATTTCGGGTTAATCAGATCGGTAGCATTTAAAGAAGTACCGCAATTCTCACACTGATCACCATAAGCTTTTTCATAAGCACAATGTGGGCATGTACCTGTTATGTAACGATCTGCTAAAAATTGATTATTCTCCTCATCATAATATTGTTCACTACTGCTTTCTACAAACTCACCTCTATCATAAAGGGTTTTGAAGAATTCAGAAGCCGTTTCATGATGCATTCTATTGGAAGTTCTGGAATATACATCGAAAGAGATTCCAAGATCTTCAAAAGATTTTTTGATTATTGAATGATAACGATCCACAATTTCCTGAGGAGTTACGCCTTCTTTTTGTGCTTTAATAGTGATCGGAACGCCGTGTTCATCAGAACCTCCGATGAATACTACATCCTCATCATTTAAGCGAAGATATCTTGCATAAATATCAGCAGGAACATATACACCGGCCAGATGTCCGATATGAATTGGGCCATTGGCATAAGGTAAAGCAGAAGTAATTGTGTATCTCTTAAAGTTTGTCATGGATCTGTAATTTCAATAAGCTTGCAAAGTTACGGAATACTTTCGTAGAAACGAAAGTGATTACTTGCTTGCTAAGGAGAGGAAATGTATTTTTGATAATCATTCAAATTCATTCAATGATTCGACCAATATTTCTTAAGGAAGGCGATAAAATTGGCTTAGTTGCCACGGCCAGAAAAATAAACCCTATTGAAATAGCTGAAGCTACCGAAACATTTGCGAATTGGGGATTAGAAGTTATACTGGGAGATCATGTATTCGGTCAGGATAATCAGTTTTCCGGTAGCGATAAAGAAAGAGCATTCGATCTTCAAAACATGATCGATCGCAAAGATATTAAAGCCATTATTTGTGTAAGAGGAGGATATGGAACGGTTAGAGTTGTAGACAGGATCAATTGGAAAAAACTTTTAGAATCTCCAAAGTGGTTAGTTGGGTTTAGTGATATTACGGTAATTCACTCACATCTGAATAGACAAATCGGGATGGAAAGCATTCACTCTTTAATGCCACTGAATTTTGAAACTGCTTCACATGCTGCGATCAATAGTTTGCGTAAAGCTCTCTTTGGAAAAGAACTTAAATATTCAATTGCTTCTCATAAATTGAACAAAACAGGAAGTTCAGAAGCTGAGATCGTTGGTGGAAACCTTTCCATAATTTATAACTTGACAGGAAGTATTTCAGATATTGACACAAAAGGTAAGATCCTCTTCCTGGAAGATCTCGATGAATATTTATACCATATCGACAGAATGATGATGAACCTCTGGAGAGCAGGTAAGCTAGACAAATTGAAAGGTTTGATCATAGGCGGTATGACAGACATGAATGATAATAAGGTTCCTTTTGGGAAGGATGCCTATCAGATAATACATGACATTGTAAAAGCATATTCCTATCCGGTTTGTTTTAATTTTCCGGCCGGACATTTCCCCGACAACAGAGCCCTCATACTCGGTCGTAAAGTTAAGCTTGAGGTGGCTTCAAAAGTGAAGCTCACATTTGAGAACTAAAACTTTACATATGACAGAACACATTGAAACCGGTAATAAGGGCGAAGAGATTGCTCTTAAACATTTACGTGCAAAAGGATATAAGATCCTGGCAACAAATTGGAGCTTTGGCAAAGATGAGATCGATATCATTTGCCAACATGAAAATACTTTAGTGATTGCTGAGGTCAAGACCCGAACATCAACCTATTTTGGAGACCCTGAGATTTTTGTTACTAAGAAAAAACAAGGATTTCTGATAAGAGCGGCCAACTCTTACATTCTAAAATATGATCTCGATATTGAATGTAGATTTGATATACTTTCAATAGTGATCGTAAGTGGAAAATCTCGCATCAAACATATAGAAGATGCATTCTATCCAACTTTATAATTTGCAATTTATCAAAGGAATAGTCTTAACTTTGCGCACAATTTCAAATTAATGGATCAGAACAAACAAAATAAAGGTGGTGCTAAAAAGCATGGTAATTTTTCGAAGTTCATTCGAAAGACTAAGCCTAAAACTTCTGTAAAGCCAAAAGAGGATAAGAAAGAAGTCAAGAAAAAGCAGCCACATTCGACCAATCGTCCGGTTCAGGATGAGGTAAGGATCAATAAATATATTGCCAATGCAGGTATTTGCTCCCGTCGTGAAGCCGATGCTCTTATTGCGAATGGTGAGATCAAAGTAAACGGACAAGTGGTTACCGAACTTGGCAGAAAGATCATGCGAGGCGATAAGGTTTCCTATAAAGGCAAACTTCTCAAACCTGAGAAAATGGTCTATATCCTTTTAAACAAACCTAAAGGTTATATCACTACCACAGAAGACCCATTCGAGCGTAAGATCGTCATGAATCTGGTATCGAAAGCTTGTGAAGAAAGAATTTTCCCTGTTGGCAGACTGGATCGCAATACAACCGGATTGTTATTATTTACGAATGATGGTGATATTGCTAAAAAGCTTACGCATCCAAGTCATAACATCAAGAAAATCTATCATGTAGTTTTGGATAAGCCGCTTACTAAGAATGATCTCGTTAAAATTCAGGAAGGTCTTGAATTAGAAGATGGTAGCATCAAGGTTGATAAAATCGCTTATGCTGAAGAAACTCAGGATAAACGCCAGGTTGGTATAGAGATCCACTCAGGGAAAAACAGAATTGTAAGAAGGATTTTTGAGCATTTGGAATACAATGTTGTGCGACTTGATAGAGTATCATTTGCCGGCTTAACGAAGAAAGACATTCCAAGAGGGAAATATCGCTTCTTAAAAGAGTTCGAAATCAACCGCTTAAAAATGCTGGGATAGCTATAAACACTGCTATTTCAAAGAATTTGAAAAAAATTAAAAAAATATTTGTCGAATAAAAAACTTATTATATCTTTGCAACCGCAAATTCCTCTTTAGCTCAGCTGGTTAGAGCATCTGACTGTTAATCAGAGGGTCCTTGGTTCGAGTCCAAGAAGAGGAGCATAAAACATGAAAGGCAGCCGCAAGGTTGCCTTTTTTGTTTTACAGTATTCGAATTCTTGGACGAGAAGTTTATGCTGAGCGATCTCGCGGAACGCGAGAGAGTCGAAGTAAGTCCAAGAAGAGGAGCCAAATTAGACAGATCGCTATTTTTAGCGGTCTGTTTTTTTATGCCCCTTTCCAAATGCTTGTTATTACTGGTCATTAAGAAGATTACCTCATTCATTTTAGCGGTTCGATAATTTTTACCATTAAATATTAGTTTTCCAGGAAATATCGAACCAAGTATCTTTTGCTTAATCTCAACCGTTGATTCAAAATAGGTTGTATGTAGATTTGAAAGAATGGTTAATCCCTGATCGATATGCCTTTTTACCTCTTTAGTTAACGACTTTAGTTCAAGAATCTCAATTTTCTTTGTCTGAATTAGTTTAGAGTAACGATTAGAGATTTTTTTATAGGCATTATCATCTATAGCATCAGTAATAAGCTTATCCTCTGCCTTCTCAATATTCTTTTCAATAGACTTAATCTCCTCATTTAAGGTCTTTATCCGGCTAATGTGGTCTAGATCCTTCTCGTTATACACCTGAAAGAGTATTTGTTTGAAGAGCTCAACAATCTCGGGTTTAAATTCAAAAGACTGCAACAGTTGATAAAGCTCACCATTACACAAGTCTGCTCTGAACCTAGTCTTACAACCATCTTGACAATGGTAATAATCATATCTAGCACCACTTCTACTTCTGGAAGCACTTGCCGTTAAGATACGATCACATTTGGGACATAACAGATAACCTCTAAGGGGGTATCTTTCTTGACGTTTTTTAATTAACGGTTGGGTTCTTCTGTTTTGTAACACCTCTTGAACCTTATTGAATAAATGATCATTAATAATAGCTTCATGCAATCCATCAACAGTCTGTTCTTCTTCTTTACCATGAGGTTTAATAGTTATCTTCCCATTATAAACAGAATTTCGAAGTA
>MDTD01131995.1_pt1 | contig 16665 bp, 9 predicted proteins | sample 811221 | NCBI WGS metagenome assembly MDTD01 (sample SAMN05326646, study PRJNA326480) | marine metagenome | isolation source: seawater | place: Pacific Ocean: South West | collected 2011 | reverse complement strand
TGATTCAACGTGGATCTCGATGGTCCCTCCGTGATTTCCGTTGCATCCTCCACTCCCGATTCCCTGAGGTGACAGCAGAAGCGTGGTTCCGAGTGAAAGGGCGGTCAGGGACCAGACGGAGGAGAGGGGGTTCCATTGGTTGTTCATGGCCGGACTCCATGTTGAGTGGGATTTGAGTGGTAAAGTTCCAATTAGAAAACCTCTCATTCCACCGATTAATAACGGGAGGCTGGATCACGTTCCGTTCGTCCGGATCGTCCGAATCGATTGGTGATGAGTTGCCTGATCCTCCAGCATGATTCGCGCAGACCGATCATGATCCACAGGTACACAGCCAGAAGGCCCAGTGGAATAATGATCCATGATGGTTTCTCGATGGTGACACATGACATCGGAAGCGAATCAAACCAGTCGACGATCATGATCACGCATTGAGTCGGGAATGCCACCAGCTCCGGCGAGATCAGATCCTCCCACCCGATCACGGACAGGGTGATTTTTAGACAGGACAAACCGAGAATCATGGTCATGAAGGGAATGAGCACGATGGACAGCGGGACGGTGAATGGTGAAATGGTTCCGAAATGGTGGAGAATGATCGGTACCGAGGCCAACCATGCGACCACCGAGACCACGAGTGTGGTCTGAAGTTGTGTGATCAATGCACCATGGGGTTCTTTCCCTGATCTCGTTTCAATCATCCGGAACCATCGTCTTCGAACCTTCTGTGTTCCCAGCAAGATGTAGAGGACGACAACAAAGCTCAATTGAAATCCGGGGAGAAACAATGATCCTGGTTTATGCAGAAGAATCAGCATTGCGGCGAGAAAGAGCAAGCTTGTGGAGATTGGAAATCTCCTGATGCACCCTCCAAGTGAAAGGGTGATCGCCATGATGGCCGAACGTATGATCGGTGGTCTCCATGAGACCACGGCGAGATAGAGAAGCGTCGTGGTGATGATCAGGAAACCAACCACAGGACCCGACACCCCCGACACTCTCCCGACTAGGAATGCGAATCCGATGACGATTCCCAGATGCATTCCCGATATGGCAAGGACATGTGCCACCCCTGCACGGCGGAATGGGGCTGATACATGGTTCCATAATGGACCACGTATTCCAATGGTCATGCCGAGAAGAAGTGTTCGCTCCCGGTACGTGGTCACTCCCTGGGAAACAATCTCGGCACAATGGGTGCGGAGTGCACCCCTGATCGAAGAAAGAAGGCCGGACACACTGGTTTCGGGGAGACGGTGCACCAGGCGTTGATCCGGTACCACCAAACGACCTCGATACCCGCTCAGCCTGGCCATCGTTATCCAGTCAACGTCATCCGGATCGGATGATTTTATTCCACCCGGAGGAAAGATCCATCCCACCAGCCGCACACGATCACCGTCATGGAGTTCATGGTGACCCTCCATTCTCCATGACATACACCCCCTGAATGGCCTGTATGTTCCTTCACGATCAACGAGGTGGGTGGATGTGAAGACCGATTTCGAACCTCTTGAACGATCCGGATCGACGTCGGTCACACGGCCAGTGATATTCATCAATTTCGGAGTGGTGTTGTACCCGGTTTGAATGATCGAATCGTCGTTCTGTATTCCGTGAAGATTCCACGCCCCCCACATGAATCCGAACACTCCGATGATGTACATCGAAGTAGATCCAATTCCAAAGAGGAACCGTAGCACAACTAGAAGTGGTATCAGGACACACCATCCGATCCACCACCGATCGATGTCACCCGCAACCAGTATTCCGAGGGCAAGAAAAGCAGTTGAAGGCACGATTCTGGGCGCATCCAATCTTCCTTGTAAAAGCATCGAATCATCTTCTTCGCCCACACATCGATCGTGGTTGTGTTGACTTGTTTTCAGCACCCAGAAAAAAGGTGGTGTCGACCCCAAAAAGACAACCACCGGACGCCGCGATGACGTCCGGTGGTTGGGTCCAGGAGGGGTTTGTCACTTGCCGTACTTGGTCACGATGAAGTTGACCACATCCTTCGAGTCGACGATTCCATCGCTGTTCAGATCGTATTTGCTTCCGGGAGTGACCTTGCCCCAGTTGTAGTAGAGATCCATCAGGTCCTTGATGTCGACGTTTCCATCTCCGTTGAAGTCACCGGGAGCAGGAGGTTCGGGACACTCGTTGAATACGTTTCCACCGGAGTTGAACCAGTCGCCCTCGTTCTGGGTCGAGGTGTTGCAGTTGTATTCACAGTTGTTCGATTTGGTCCGACCACCGCCCATGGAGTACACGGCGCCACCACCGTCGGCAGCGTGGTTCTCGGTGAACCGGCAGTGCTTCAGGTATTCGGCGTTCGAGCGACCGTGACTGATGAACATCGCACCACCGAGATACCGCTGTTCATCGTTCTTCGCGTCGCCGAAGGATGCCTTGTTCTCGGTGAAGTAGGATCGTTCCAGACGCATGGACGAAGGGGAGTTGGCGTAGATGGCTCCTCCGTGGAGCATCGTGGGGGTGGATCCACCGTCGACTCCTGTGGCACGGTTGTATTCATAACTGGTTCCGTTGCTCGTGAAGTCGCACCCGGACATGTAGATGGCTCCACCCTCGGCACCACACTCCCAGGGGGAGTAGGCACCTTGATTCGACTTCGCGAAGTTGAACTCGAAGAGACAGTCATCGATGTCAAGTGTCGAACTCGCGGCGTAGATCGCTCCACCACGGGCGACCGAAGCCCAGTAGGGTTTGTTGGAGATCGCACCATTGCCCTCGAACGTGCATCGCAGGAGTGACACGTTGCTCTGCCACATCTCGATCGCACCGGCATCACCAATCGAGTTGGTGGTGTACCAGGACACGAGACGGCTGAACTCGCACTGGTTGAACTCGACGTTGCTGTAGTGGATCAGCAGTCCATCCTCTCCGGGAACAAGAGGGGTGCGAGGATCGAACGCCTGCTCACTGTGGAAGCCGATGAGCGAGAACCTCAGGTTGGACGAGGCGATCTCGTGACGGCCCGAAGGTGAGACGATCGAGGTGTGGGCAGGATGGGATCCATTGCCGCGGAAGCTCAGTGACTTGTCGACGATGTGAAGCGTCTCCTCGTATCGACCGTCCAGGAGGAGGATGTTGTCTCCGTCCCGTGCACCATCGATCGCGGACTGGATCGTGGGGAATGCGACAGACGGGACGAAGAGGTTTGCGGACATGGCCGGGGAGGCGACTCCGAGGACGGAGACTGCGAGTAGAAGGGTTCGGGGGTTCATCATTGTTCTCCTGGTTGGGGTTCAGACGGTGGATTCAGAAGGCCTCCGTCAGCACCTATGCGTCCAGGGGGGGTGATTCTCACAGTGAACCCGGGAAATAGTCCTCGAGATGCTTCTGGGAGGTCCCAGGGGGCCACTGGAGGGGTTTTTGGGTGAGCAACCGGGTACGAGGACCCCTCAGAGAAGAAGGGGTGAGAAGGGGTTCCAATCCCATGAAATGGTCGGTGTACTCCTCGGGTGTCTTGACGATTCGGGGGTGGGGAGGTCGAATGACGGACCAATGGGAATCATCCACGGACACGAACGACCGATCTCGACCCTCCGCTCGGCCATGGAGGGGGATCGGATGCACCACGCCTGGATCTTCTCCGGACCCGAGGGGGTCGGAAAATGCACCGTGGCGGAGGAGTTGTCGAGGATCCTGCTCGACCCCTCACTCGATGCATCGCACCTTGGCGAGCCCGATCCGGTTCTCAACACCGAAGTTGGCACCCTGCTGACCGCCGGAACGCACCCCGATCTCCATGTGATACGCAAGGAGGATGCGGCGTGGTCGGACAACCGGCAGCTCAGGGAACGGAAACAACTCAACATTCCACTCGATCTGCTGCGTGAACGAATGATCGGCGGTCGGACATCGGATGGAAAGACGAAGGATGCTCCCGCCTACCGAACCGCGTCCATGGGAAACGGCAAAGTCTTCATCATCGATGAATCGGAACTGCTCGATCGAACCGCCCAGAACGTCCTCCTGAAGACGCTCGAGGAGCCACCGGCGGGAACCTACATCATCCTCGTCACCTCGAAGCCCGATCAGCTGCTTCCCACCATCAGGAGTCGTTGCCAGCATCTTCCGTTCGGAAGCCTCGATGTCGGTTCGATGGGCAAATGGGTTGATGACTCCGGATACGAGGACGATGAATCCTCACGGTCCTGGCTGCTTTCATGGGCGGAAGGATCCCCGGGTCGGTACGAGAATGCACGAAAGCATGATCTCGTGCAGTGGGATGCCACTCTGGAACCACTCTTGAACCAGGTCGACGGAGGCCGATTCGCTCCGGACCTCGCACCGACGATGGTCGAGTTGATCGATCAGTACGCCGAGGTGCAGTTGGCCGAGAACAGCAAGGGAAGCAAGGAGGCGGCGAACCGATCCGGAGTGAAGACCCTCATTGGACTGCTCGGACATCACCTCCGCGCCAGGCTTGCTGGTTCCGACGGGACGGATCTCCGGAACAGGATCTGTTCCACGATCGATCTGCTGGTGCAGATCGAGCAGGAGAGCGAGAGTCACATCAACATCAAGCAGTTGATGGAATCGCTTTCCGCAAGCTGGCGGGATCCCGAGGCGATCCGCACATCCTGATCAACCGGAGGATTCGATCCGTGCCCCACGGAGACCGCCGATCGGATCGACACGTCGGGATGAACAGAACAGCACGACGACCACACCGATGAGGATCTGGATGATGCTCAACTGCTGCCCTCTGGACAGACCCATCAGCAACTCGATTCCCTCGTCCGGTTGCCGGAAGAACTCCGTGAGTATCCGCAGTATTCCGTAGAAGATCAGGAAGCAGCCGGCGATGACTCCGGGTTTTCTCGGCTTCAACCACACCAGTGCGAGCAGAAGAAGAAGCACCGGACCGTCGGACAGGGCCTGGAAGATCTGAGATGGAAGATAGGCGTTCAATTGAGGTTCGATGACCTCGATGACCTGTTGATTCCCCGCATACGCCTCGCTCACCACACGCTCCTGGAACGATGAATCACCACCGATGGTCGTACGAAGCGGAGTGAGGTCGATGTCGCTGCGTTGGTAGATTTCCGTGGGATACTTGACCGTCCACCACGGAGCCGGACCTTCGCCGGTCCATTGTTTCCCCCACAACTCGCCGTTGATGAAGTTCGCCATCCTTCCCAGGAAGAGTCCCGGTGGCGCGATCAACGCCCCGATATCCACCGGGTGCAGCACCGGGAACCCACGTCGCGCACCGAAGAGCATCAATGCGACGATCACCCCGAGCATCCCTCCATGACTCGCCATGCCACCCTTGTGGATCGCCAGGAGATCCCAGAAAGGGAACTGCGGTGAAAATCCGATGAAGAGGGACGGGTCGTAGAACAGGGCGTAACCGAGTCGTCCCCCCAGCAGTACACCGAGGATGATGTAGATCATCATGTCTCCGGCCATCGGAGGATCCAGCAGACAACGACGGGATCTCGCCAGACACCATGTCATCCACCATGCGATCAGGAATCCAGCGACGTACGCCAACCCGTACCAGCGGATTCCGAATCCATCTCCGAATCGGAACAGATACGGATCAAGTGAATGAAGGTAGGATTCTGCGACGATGCTGTACACGATGTGGGTCCGGAGTGTGATTCACAGTTGATTGGAAGTCATCATACGACAGGGTATGGATCATGACCGAAGACACCGGCAACGCTACTCCCGCCCCATCCGAATTCCCGAGGCCGGATCAGGATGCGGATCTGACTCCATTCCTGCAGATTCTCCTCTCCGGAAGGAGTCTGACGGAGGAGGAGGCGTCCTCCGCGTTCGACGCCATGATGAGCGGACGTGTGCACCATGGTGAGATGGGGGCGCTGCTCGCGCTGCTGGCCACCCGCATCCCGACCACGGACGAACTGGTGGGTGCCTCACGCGTCATGCGGAGAAACGTAACCGCCATCGAGGTGTCCGGATCGGCCGACGACATCCTCGACACCGCGGGAACCGGAGGAGCGCCGAAGACGTTCAACGTCTCCACTGCGGCGGCCATCGTTGCGGCCGGTGCCGGAGTGAAGGTGGCGAAGCACGGAAACCGGTCACGGACCGGCCGGGGTTCGGCTGAAGCCCTGCAGTCGCTGGGGGTGAATGTCGATGCTGATCCCGGGGTCCAGGCCCAGTGCCTCGACGAGGTGGGGATCTGCTTCTGCTTCGCGATCCACCATCATCCCGCCACCAAGCACGTGATGCCCGTTCGGAAGGCGATCGGAGTGCCGACCATGTTCAACCTCCTTGGTCCGCTCACCAATCCGGCCGGTGCCGGACGACAGGTCATGGGAATCTACGACGACCGGTTTCTGACGGTGATCGCGGAGACCCTCGATCGACTGGGAACACGTCGGTCCATCGTCGTCCATTCGGAGGATGGACTGGACGAATGTTCCATTTCCGCACCGACGACCATCGTCGATGTTCGGAACGGTTCGATCGAGCGATCGACGATTTCACCCGAGGATGTGGGGTTGGAGACAGCTGGAATAGAACATGTCACCGCCAGGAACCTCGAACATGCATCGGAGATGGTCCGGGGGGTCGTTTCCGGAAAGCTACCGGGTCCACCACGGGACATGACGATCCTCAACTCCGCCGTGGCCCTCCTGGCGGCCGGTCACTGCGCGGATCTCGGTGAGGGGGTTCGTAAGGCCGAGGATTCGATCGACTCGGGACGTTCGCTCGAGACCCTCGAGCGGCTCGTTGAATGTTCAAGGGGTTGACGGAATCAGCGGCAGAAGCATGCCGTATTCGAAACGGATGTGATCCTGCACCGGTCCGTTCGCGCCTTCATCCAGTGTGATCTCGAGAACATCGCCCGAGACCTCGATGTCGATCGGGTGTTCACTGTGCCGGGAATTGAATGTGCAACGATGGACTTCTTCTCCATCGACCAGGATGGTCATCCCGCAGTCCCCCCACTTCATCGCGTAGTTCGGCATGCGGACGGTGGTCCTGAATCTGAGGGTTCCCTCCGGAAGCGTGTACCGGACCGACACCGGACCATGGAGTTCCACCGGGGATAGACCGAACGGAGCCGATGGATCGGTCACATGGGGAGATTGAATGATCAACCGGCTCACCGGTCCCCTGATGGATTCGATGGGAAGTGAACCGATGGGATGGATTGTCGATCCGGTGTATGAAATGGTGTGGATCATGCTGAGGTGGGGTCCGGGTTCACGGTCCAATGACGATTCCGGTGCATACATGTGATCACCGAATCCGAGATGACCATCCGGAGTGATCGCTATTTCGGAGAAATGGGCGATCGTCCCGTCGTTCGTCCAGACCATGGGATCCGATGGTCCGGCTTTCCGGCCGAAGAGATCGATCTCGCCGATCCGATCGTGCTGGATCTCCAGTGTCCGGTTTCCGGTGTCCGAGTCGGTCTCGATCCGAAGCACTGGAGTTAAATCCAGCACGAAACCCTCGACCACGTCACCATTGAGAAGTCGGACCACGTCCATGTCCGTATCCGTCGAGATCATCCCTCCGGGTTCCATTCCACCGAGAATGATTCGATCGACCCGGTCGACGGGGATGTTCAATTCTCCGATCCAATCATGCTGCCATCGCAGGTGATCAGGATCCGGACCATCAACCATTGTTCCAGGAAATGATTGTCCGTCGTGCAACACGATCGTCGGCTGATTGATCTTCAACGGATGAGGTGCCGGACGCAGGAAGGCGATGCATTCACCATGGGGAATGGTCGTGAATCCATCTTCGGAGTCGATGATTTCGATTCCATCCGGACCGATGTTCGTGAGCTGGACCGGACGAACCGAACCTGTGTTGTCCAGCAGCATGAACGAATCCGCAACGGACGACGATGCGACCAGAAGCAGTGTGGTGGTGATCGTTGTGCGGATGTTCATCGTTGAAAGATCGGAAGGTATCTCTTGGGCATCTGGAGGACGATCAACGACATCGCCGTGGAATACGAACCGCCGATATGGTTGTCGATCCAACCCCCGTTGACCGATTGGCGGTCGATGATGTCGTTGCGGGCGGCCGACCACCATCTGCTCCACCGTTCTCCTCCGGCCATGTACATGGCCTGGATCGCATAGTACTGACCGTAGTAGTAGTGGGATTGCCGCATCGATCGACGGCCGGGCATCGCGTTCTGCTCCAGGTAGTCGAGTCCGCGATCGATGGCATCACCTTTGTAGACCCCCGCGTAGAAGAGACTGGCCACACCCGCCGCGGTCCTCGGCCAGGCGGAGCTTCCCTCCCGACTCATGTATCGGAACCCACCGTCGACGTTCTGACATCGCTTCACATATTCGACAGCCTTGTCGATCGTCGATTCGGGAACCTTGATGCCCGCGTTTCTTGCGCTCCGAAGGGCCATGACTTCACAGATCGTGACCGAGATGTCGGCGTCGGTGGGAACGGGCTGGTACCTCCATCCACCCTCATCGTTCTGGGTCCGAACGATCAGATCCACGGCCTTCTCGAGTGCGGTGCGAACCCGATCATCCCCGGGAGTCATGCCGTATATTTCACCCAGGAAGAGGGTTGCGAATCCATGACCGTACATCGGACCGTGCGACGTCTCGGCAGCGATGAGTCCGGTCTCAGTGCAGTGGTCGAGCACGAAATCGAGGGCCTTCCGGACCTGATCACCGTATTTCCCGCGTCCCGGAAGATGACCGTCGGACATGAAGGCGATGGCGGCGAGGGAGGTGATTCCCACATGATTCGCGTATCGACCGACCCCGAAGGATCCATTTTCCACCTGTTGTTCGGCGAGATACTTCATCCCGCGTTCAACCACTGCATGAAGACGGTCGTTCATCTCTCCATTCGATGGTGCATTCTCCGCTCCGGCGGGAATCACTGGTTCGATCGGATTCGACGGGGGTGGAGATGCTTCGGTTGGAGAATTCGGTACCTGTTCCTGAGCCGCAATCGGAAGACAGATGATCGAAACCAGAATTGGAATCAGGATCCTACTCACGGGTGGATCCCCCCTGTGATTCACGGGCAAGCCTCCGGTAGTACTCGATCGTCATCTGCTCGTAGAGCGATGAATATTCATCACGTCTTCCCTGTTGGAGCATGCGGCGGACCCGGTCGGGAAGGGCACCCCATTCGGTACCCAGTTCATCGATCGGTTCCGACAGGTTTGGATTTTCCGAATCCAGAACGATCTGTCCACCGTCGGACTCGGATGGGGATGATGACGTCGAACCCGTCTGTTGGCGATCCATGGATCCGGGGTTCGATTCCATTCCCTCGGACGATCCTGAGGAATTCCTCTCCTGACGTTCGGCGGTTTCGATCAGACGATCGAGTTCATCGATGACATCCTGCTGGATTCTCTGGGTCTGCACCCCGGTGGATTCATTCTCCAGGCGTTGTGCCGCCTCGTTCATGCCCCTGATCGCATCGACAAGGACATCGAGACCCTGTGGTACGTCGTCCGGCAGTTCCATTTCATCCACATCCGGAATGATCTCGGGATTCCGATCCAATCCAAGCAGTTCGTCGAGATCCGCCAATCCATCCCGGGATGGATCCTCCGTTGCACGAGTCGTGGTGACAGGATCCATCGAAGGGGGTGGAAGAGGGGTCGGATCGGCGGGAGTACCGGCATCGGCTTCATCAACCCGATCACGAAGGGTCTCGATCATCGTGAGACCGAGTTCCGCAAGTGAATCCTGTTGTGTCGCCATGTCGGTGATGATGGTGCTCCGGTCATCCCCGTACAGATCGGGGTTGGATTCGATGCGCCTCGTCTGGGAAAGGAGGCTGGCCTGAAGACTTCTCAGCAACCTCAATTCCGCAATCGGGGGGACCGATCCTCCTGCGGATGGAGTCGATCCTGTCTCCTGATCATCACCCGATCCGGAAGATGAACCCGATTCAGCGAACCTTCCTTCACCTTCTCCATCCCGGAGGGAATCCGCAATTTCAACGAGGTGGTCCATGATCATCCGCTGACGGAGAATCGTCATTGAACCGATTTCAGCATCCCTCAGGTTCGTGATGACGGATGCACACAGGTCTTCGATCCGATCGTGTACGTGCATGAAGATCGGGTTGTCACCGACCTCCTTGTTCGCTTCAGCCACCTCGGACAACGATACCCGGATCTCCTCCTGTCTCCTGGCGAGTTGACGCATCGTGAAACGAGATCGGCGATCGATCCCTCCATCCATCACTCCGGTGCTGTCGGTGATGATGTCCGCCTGGCGTTCGGCCAATTCGCGGTAGATCGACTCCAACTCCCCTTGACCGCTGGATTGATTCTCCTGCATGACCTCATCCATGCGGGTGCGGGACAGCTCGAGGGCGGAAACGAGCTGATCGAGTGATTCCATCTCCTCCGATCTGGTCCTCTTCACCGGAATGGGTGATGTTCTCAGGGATGTGATTGCCGAGGCCTGGGATCCTGCTGCACCGATCAGACGGTCGGTGATGTCCCGGGACTTATCACCGCCGGACTCCGACTGACCGGCCACCGAAAGGGTATTGGTGCGAAGACGGATCATTCTTGTATCCAGATTCGAGAAGACACCCGCCGTGATTGATGATTCGAGTCTCGACAACTCGCGTCTCTGTGTCCGGATGAGACGTTCGATGGCATTGTTGAGTTCCTCGAAGATGCGGACCAGATTCTCCACCTCGACACCATTGTCAACAATCAGCTCGTTCCTCATCCCGCGAAGTGCATCGAGAGCCGATTGCTGGGAATTGATGGCGTTCTGCATTCGAACTCCGGACAACTGATCCGCAGCATCCCCCATCCGCTGCTCGACCCCTTGTTGGGCAGAGATGTCGGCGGCGTCTCCCATCGATTCGGCAAGTTCGGGATCCGCAGGAGACATCGCTTCGGATCGCTCACGAAGGGATTCCTCGAGTTCACGTGCCGAGTCGACCAAAGCACGTTGTTCACGTGCGAGACCATCGATCATGGTCGATTGTTCCTCGTTCATCGATTCACGTCGTAGCCCGATGAGTTCATCCCGAAGTTCGGATGCACGGGCCAGGAGGTTTTCCTGACGAAGGATGACATCATCGATCATCCGTTCGACCAACCAGGATTCCTGGTCCTCACCGAGAAGATCGACGATCTCGGAGAACTCGAACCGAACATCGGATTGTCGTGTGATCGTCCGGTCGCGATCTCCGAGTCCCATCGCATCGACCGCCGATTCCGAAGACAGGGATGCCGATTCGAGCGATTCCCGGGACAACCGGAGTAGTGAATCGATCTTCACGTCTTCAAGACGGTTCATCGCCATCTCGGAACGGATGGTGTCGAGGGTGGATATCTGATCACGGATCGAACGTGTCAGTGATGCCTGTTCGCGCTCCTCCTGCGACGTCCAGGAGCCGGTGGCTGCAACACGCTGGAGGCGGTCCTGAAGCGAATCCAGATCCTTGATGCGTCGCTGCAGGAGATCGAATCGGCTCCTGATGGAGGACAGAAACGATGATCTGTCGATGATCTCAACACGACGTGCTGCTGCGTTGACGCTTCGGGCCGATCCCGATTCGCGGAACGTGTCCACTGCATATCCATCGATGAGAAGGTTCGTACCGACCTGCAACGGAATCCCGTTGAGATCGAGACCGGCGACGAGGTGATGGGTGCGTTCTCCGGGACCGGACGTCCTGCTCCATACTGGTTCGGATGGGGATTCGCTCCCTCCCTCCACCGCGACCTCGACCACCACCCGCTCGACCCCGAGATCATCCGAAGCACGGACCTCGATCGGTACGACCGCTGTGGGAAGGACGGATATGTCACGATCCGGAATCTCGATGGTGATGACGGGTTCCTGGTCACCGACCACATCGAGTTCCATTCTCCATGCATCGATACCGACCAGACCGTCCCTGTCCCGGAGAAGGAGGGTGATGTCGGATGAATCGAGTGCGGGCCAGTGCAGGTGGAGGACTTCCGGATTTCCGGGTTCGTGTTCGATGTCCATCCCCTCGGGAACCGGATCGACGAAGACCTCCGACAACCATTCGTTTCTCTGGTGCGGGTCGTCCGTGAGTCCGAGTGGGTTGTTCGAGACGATCCTGAGTGAAATCCCGGATTGTTCGATGACCGGAGGGGGGGTCAGCCCCCCCGTGGTTCCGGACGATTCGTGGATCCGGGGTTCTCCACCGATGTATGCCGGGGGAGTCACAGTGAGCCGTGCATCGACAATCCGGGGCGTCTGCTTGACGGCGATGGTCTGGATTTCCGTTGTCGAATCGGTCGTCGAGAACGAAAATTCGAGACGATCTCCGGTCGGGGTCATCATCCGCTCGTGGATTCCATCCCCCTGGTGCGTCAGGAGCACTTCATCCCACGCAGTCGGTTCTCCGTCGAAGTATTCACGGAACACCACCCGCACCGGACCCGAGGGTTCTCCGGGAGTATCATTCCGGGCCCGCATCAGCAGAGCTGTTCCGCGACCGTGGATGATTTCGTCACCGGACTCAGTCAACGATGAGACCGATGTTCTCGACGGCCAGGCCGCGTCGGAAACGGGGACAATAATCCGAACCAGTCCCGTGGACGCTGATTCGGTTTCGGTGACGATGAAGAAGCACCATCCAAGGACGACCATCGATGCGACGAGACCCGATCGGACGAGTGGTCCTCTCCTGATCAATCGTCGGGTCGTGAGGGTGTCGATCTTGCGTTCGGCGTAGCCGATGCATTCCTTTTCACCATCGGATCCGTCCGTTCTCCCGATGAATTCGATCGCCGAAGCGATTCGTCCATCATCACCGGGAACGAATCGACTTATCCGATGGGCCACCTCAACACGTGATGGTTTGAATGATATTCCCGGGAGAACGAACCTCATCGTGAGGTGTATGAGAACCAGCAGGATGATTCCCGTGGTCAGGAAGCGGATCGGTACGGGAAACCTGAATACCCAGTCGAGAAAGACGGCTACCCCGAGAAGCAGGAGGATCGATGCCGTGAAGGTCGCACCGTTGCGGAGAATCACCGCCCGGTGGATCGATCTTCGAATGCTGTCGATTCCTTCATGAAGCCTCATGCTTCCACATTCTCCATCCTGTACGGGGAACAGACCACCACCAAGCGGTCAAATTCCGATCTTCTCACGACAACCTGAATAGACGCCGGCCCATCCACTCCACCCCGAACAACAGTATGGGAATGCAGAACATCCACCACCTGTTCCAGAGTGGACTCCGCAGTGTGCTCGTCGAGGTGATGGAACGGTCCGGAATCACGTCCAGAAGTTCGGAAACATCATCGGGAGACACCGTGATTCCACCTGTTTCGCGGGATATGCGATCGAGAAATCCGTGGTCTGTGGCGGGATTCGACATCTCCCCGGAACGGTCGAACACCGTCGTCTCCCGGGATGCACCGGAGACGATCGTGTCGTCCACGGGGACCGTGGTCCATCGTCCGGATTCATCGGGAACCCAGCTGGAAGACCAGGAGTTGGAGTTGCCGGAGTCCCGGTTCAATTCCACACTCCGTCTCGAACCGGAGTCCGACTCGATGCGAAGGGGAATGATGTCTTCGAGCCCATCGATCAGGATGGCATCCGCAACCTCGAGCCGTATACGTTGTGGTTGCCCGATCTCCACCCGATCGGGGATGAACTCCAGCCGGATGGAATCCCCTCCGAGATGGTCCGAATGGATGATGCTCCTGATGAGCGGAATCCAGAACCGCTCATACAGGATTTCTCCCCGACCGTGTCTCCATCTCCATATCTCGTCGGTGGTGCTGTAGATGGATCGTCCTGCACCATAGCGCATGATGAAGAGCAGTGGATGACGTAGACCGGATCGTGGATCGGACTCGACCGATTCCGCGAGCACCTGCGTCGTCGGTTTCACCAGAACCGGATCGATCTCCTGAAACCACTGCAACGCGGACCACATGTTGGATGGATCCATGATTTCTTCCGGCCACGATTCACCCGATCCGTCGTCGATCTGGAGGATTCCCATCTGGACCGATTCCCCAGTGGGAACCATGTGTACCGGGGAATCGTTTCGCACTGGATCGACCGGTGGAATGAATGGAATCGTCGATTCAAGGGTGGTTCCGCGCCAATCACCCGGAGTCCAGTATTGTCCTCCGATCCACAACACCCCCATCTCGCCATCGACCACGAGTTGCTCGATGATCTCCTGCTGCTCGGAAGACAGGGTGGATGATGGAACATCACCGAGGATGATGACATCGAAGTCCCTGAACTCGTCGATGGTCAGGGGAAGCCTGGTGATCGGACGATCCCCCTCCTGGGCGTAGTCTCCGTCCGCGGACAGAAGCATGATCGAACTGACGATCGACTGCTCGCGGATCAGGAGATTCTTCAGATACCGGTACTCCCATCTCGGATACCCGTCGATGTAGAGGATCCGAAGCGGTTCATCGGATACACGGATCGTGATCTCGCGGGTGTTGTTGGCTGGAACCGTGTCATCGGGATCGGGGGTGATCTCGACGACCCAGTACACATCACCATCGACCGTGGATTCACCGACCAGGGTGTATTCGTCAAGACCCTCCTCGAGGATCCGCCGGTCCAGAATCGTCCCGGAATCGATGTCACGAAGGATGATCTCGGAACCGGTTCCCACACCGTTCCGGTTGGATACATCGACGACCACGGGAATGGTGTCGCCGACATAGGCCGAAGCGGGGTAGTCGACTGCTTCGACGGCGACATCACCACCGCCATCGGGAGGCCCGATCGGAATCGTGTGAATGGGTATGCCGGATGATCGAAGCGAGGATGTCGTCTCGCGGGTCGAGTTCGATCTGCTGCGACCATCGGACATGATGATCAGTCCCGCGTTCGGATTGATGGAGTCGTTCAATCTCAATTGATCGATGGAGGAGATGATGTCCGTTCCGATTCCGGAAACCGGGGGAAGGGAGACTGGATCGGAACCCGGACCATCGATCGTGAACGGGTGGTCGTGGAATCCGAACCATTCGATCGTTCGATCACGTCCGAGTTCACTCCACACCTCGGATCGATCCATGATGGATTCGATCTGGGAACTCCTCGGTACCGGGATCCCGCCCGAGGATGGAACATCCGGTGTGGCCATCGAACGACTCTGGTCGACGAGAACGACCACCCGGTCGCGTATCTCGTTCCGAATCGTCTTCTCGATGACCGGACCGGCGAGGAGGATGAGGATCACGCAGATTGCGGTGAATCGGAGTGAAGCGAGTGTGAACACGATCCAGTGGGAGAGTTCGTAACGCCGGTACGACCACCACACCAGACCGGCCACTAGTGGAAGGATGATGATCCAGTTCCACATGGACAATGGGAAGAGCCATCCCACCGATGATGTCGTGGAGATCATCATGATCGTCTGCTCTTGAATCTCGAATGGGTGAACAGGCGGGACATGATCGTCTCTCCGACCGCGACGACGAACAGGAGGAGAAGCAGGTATCGCGTGATCGGTGAACCCGCGTTCTCTGGAGTCGCGTGTCGCTCCGGATCGAAGGTGATCCATCCGACCGGGTGATCGATGATCGAACGGATGTCGGTGTCCTCGATCAAGGTGGTCGATGATGATCCGGACGCGATGTTGCTCGAGTGGATCCGGGGGGTGATCGATGAGTCGTCACGAAGAATCCAGTGTCCGGGTGCATCGAAGGTAATGGTCCCGGGTTCTTCGGTGCTTCTGATCGGAACCCGTGGGGACCCGACGGATTCGAATCGACCCTCCGTTTTGGTTACGGGAACCCCGACCGTATGTTGCGAGACCGTACCCCTCTTCGACACCGCATCCCTGATCAACTCCTGAATGAGTGGGACCATCAGGGGTCTAGTCGGAAGGTCGGTCCAATCCGTGTTCATGGGGGAGGTGAACGCAGTCATCGAGCCGGTGGGTGAGCCAGCGACCGATGAGGTGACCAGGAACGGGTCGTCGTTGGTCGTCGTGAAGATCGTTTCACACCCTTCACGAGGCGTGATCATCTGGATTCTTTCGACCGAGACAGGATCCAGAAGCTTCTCGACCTCCATGGAGATCGACCCCAGATTGTCCGAACGGACATCCTTCATAACCAGTTTGGCGGGCAGTTCGTAGACCTTCGTCTGTTCACTCCACTCCCATGGAACGTCGAAGTGCGAATTCCACAGCGAGCTCCACTCATGGTTCGTCGATGGGGGGGGAAGGGTGATGATCGAACCCCCGGAATCCAGATAGGTGGCGAGATTCTTCATTGCATCCGGCAAAATGAGATCGGGCCGGACCACGATCACCATGTCGGTTCGTCGAAGGTCGTTTTCGATGAGCGAGACCGGATCGATCGAGCGGATCGATATGGTCTCCGATGATGTCGGATCCAGGGCATACGGCAACCAACCTGTCGAATCCGGTGCTGGACGGTCCAGGATGAGTACGTTGATTTCATCCACCGATCCGATGTTCAGATACCAGTGGTTGTCTTCGGGAAGGGAATCCGGCGGGAGAAGTTCGATCTCGAACACCTCGTCCCCTTGTGACGACCCTTCGACCGGAAGATCGATGGTCGTGACGACCTTCCTGCGACCTTCGGGCCACTCGATCTCACGAACGGATTCCCTCGATCCTCCACGGGCGGTGATCGATGTGGTCTCGCGGGGGTATTCGGGGCCGTCGCGGCCG
>MDTD01162309.1_pt1 | contig 16675 bp, 22 predicted proteins | sample 811221 | NCBI WGS metagenome assembly MDTD01 (sample SAMN05326646, study PRJNA326480) | marine metagenome | isolation source: seawater | place: Pacific Ocean: South West | collected 2011 | reverse complement strand
TGTTATAATTTAAAGTCTACAAGATTGTCTAGACAACATAATAATGCTAATATAATAGCATTGGGATCAAGATTAACAAAAAAAAAACTATCTTTAAAATTAGTTGATGCATTTTTACAAACTGATTTTGAAGGGGGAAGACATTTAAGAAGGGTAAAAAAGATTTAACTATGTCGATAGCAGTAAAATTAAATAAATATTTAAATAGTTTTTTTAAACTTGATTTAAAAGAAGCTGATAAAGAATTATATAAATCTATTAAAGATGAATTTTTAAGACAACAAAATCATATCGAGTTAATTGCTTCAGAAAATATTGTATCTAAAGCCGTTTTAGAGGCACAAGGATCAGTTTTAACAAATAAATATGCAGAAGGATACCCGAGTAAAAGATATTACGGTGGGTGTGAACATGTAGATGTATCTGAGAATTTAGCAATTGATAGAGCTAAAAAACTTTTTGATTGTAAATTTGCTAATGTGCAACCTCATTCAGGTGCTCAAGCAAACGGTGCTGTTTATCTAGCTTTGTTAAAACCAGGTGACACTACACTAGCTATGAGTTTAAATTCTGGCGGACATTTAACCCATGGCGCAAAGCCTGCTCAGTCAGGTAAATGGTTTAACGCTTTACATTATGAAGTTGATAAAGCAACCGGATTAATTGATTACGCAAGTGTTGAAAAACTTGCAATTGAGAATAAACCGAAACTCATAATAGCAGGGGGTAGCGCTTATTCCAGAATAATTGATTTTAAAAAATTTAGAGAAATTTGTGATAAAGTTGGAGCTTATTTGCTTGTAGACATGGCTCACTTTTCTGGACTAGTTGCTGGTGGCGCTTATCCAAATCCGACTAAATATGCAGACGTTGTTACTTCTACAACTCATAAGGTTTTAAGAGGACCTAGGGGTGGAATAATTTTAACTAATAGAGAAGACTTAATAAAAAAATTTAATAGTGCAATATTTCCAGGACTTCAAGGAGGACCTTTAATGCATGTAATAGCTGCAAAAGCTGTTTGTTTCAAAGAAGCTCTTTCGCCCGACTTTAAAGAATACACTAAAAATGTAATAAATAATGCTAAAGTTTTATCTGAAAAACTTAAAGAAAAAGGTTTTAAAATTTTTTCTGGGGGGACTGATACACATTTAATGTTAATTGATCTAAGATCTTTTGGTGTAACTGGAAAAGATGCTCAAGCATCATTAGGAAGAGCGAACATAACTTGTAACAAAAACGGAATACCTTTTGATACAGAAAGTCCGATGATTACATCTGGAATAAGACTAGGAACACCGGCATGCACTACACGAGGATTTAATGAAGAGGAATTTAGATTAGTTGGAGATTTAATTTACAAAGTAATTGATGGTCTTAGCAAAAATAAAGATGATAATTCAAAAATAGAAAAGGAAGTACAAAAAGAAATAATTGATCTTTGCTCGTCTTTTCCTATATATAGTAGTTAAAATATTTATGCTTTGTCCATTTTGTAGAGAAAAAGACACATCAGTGGTTGATTCCAGACCAGCTGAAGATGGCACAGCTGTTAGAAGACGTAGACTGTGTACATGTCACGGCGGAATGAGATTTACAACCTTTGAAAGGGTGCAATTTCAAGAATTATCCGTAATAAAAAGTAATAGTAAAAGAGAACCTTTTGATAGAGATAAAGTTTCAAAATCGATACGAATAGCAACTCGAAAGAGACCAATAGATACTGAAGCCATAGATAATTTTGTTTATAAAATTATAATGAAAATTGAAGGTCTTGGTGAAAGTGAAGTGCCAACATCAACTATCGGTAAATTTATTATGGAAGGTTTACAATATCTAGATACAGTAGCTTATGTTCGCTATGCTTCTGTTTATAAAAATTTCAAAGAAGCTAAGGATTTTGAACATTTCGTAGGCAGTCTAGATGAAAATAAATCGTAGCTTTTATTCAAAACTTGCGTTTCATTTAGCTGATAAAAATTTAGGTAAAACAAATAAAAACCCATCTGTGGGATGCATAATCGTGAAAAATAATTCAGTCATTAGTTCTGGAGTAACTTCAGCTGGTGGAAGGCCCCATGCTGAAGTAAATGCACTAAAAAAAAATATAAATTTTGATGGTTGTGATATGTATGTAACATTAGAACCATGTACTCATTTTGGATTTACCCCTCCATGTACAAATATTATTAAAAAGAAAAAAATTAAAAATGTGTACTATTCCTTTAATGATCCCGATAAGAGAACTCATCTAAAAGCTAAAAAAGTTTTAAAAAAAATTTTTAAATTAAAAAAAATAGAAAACAAATTTACAAATTTTTATAAAAGCTACTTTTTAAATAAAATTGAGAAATTTCCACTTATAGATGCTAAATTAGCACTCTCAAAAGATTATCTCACAATAAATAAGAAATCGAAATGGATTACAAATTTTAGATCTAGAAAAGTTGCACAATTAATAAGATCGAAATATGATTGCATCCTTTCGACATCTAAGTCAATAAACAAAGATAATTCTTTACTTAATTGTAGAATTGATGGGTTGGACAATTCAAAACCGGATCTAGTAATAATTGATAGAAATTTAAACATTAAAAAAAAGCTTAAATTATTTGATTTATCACATAAAAGAAAAATAATAATTATTTCATCGAGTAATAATAAAAAAAAAATATCTTTTTTAAGAAAAAAAAAAGTTAGAGTTATTAAGGTTAAAAGATTAGAAAATAAGCAAGATTTTTACGAAATATTCAGGATATTATTTAAATTAGGCATAGGCAGAATTATAGTTGAGACAGGATTAGTATTTCTTAATAAATTGTTTGAGTTTAAATTGGTAAACAATCTTTATTTATTTAAATCAAATATAATTCTAAAAAATAAAGGATATAATAATAGTAGTGTCAGTTATATAAAAAAACTTAAATTGAATAAGAAAATTAATGTAAATTTAAATAATGATGAACTTTTCAATGTGAGGATGAAATAATGTTTAATGGAATAATATATAAAACAGGAATAATAAAATATATTAACAAAAGTAAGAATAGCCAATTAATTGGAATTAAATCAGGTTTAAAGTTAAAAAATAAAGATATTGGTTCATCAATATGTTGCAATGGTGTCTGCTTAACTTTATCTAAAATTAAAAAAGATTTAATTTTTTTTTATATATCAAGCGAAACAATTAAAAGAACAAATTTTAAGAATGTCAAAATAGGACATAAAATTAATTTAGAAAAATCATTGGTGTACGGACAAGAAATTTCTGGACATTTTATTCAAGGGCATGTTGATACAACAGCTAAAATTAATAATATTTCATTTATAGATAAATCTTGGTCTCTCAGGTTAAAAATTTTAAATAAAAATTATTCTAGGTATTTAGTTGAAAAAGCTTCTGTGTCAATAAATGGTGTATCTTTGACTATATCAGGCAATCACCAAGAATATTTTCAATTGAATATAATTCCTCATACTTTGAATTTGACAAATTTAAAAGATCTCAGAGTAAATGATTTAGTTAATGTTGAATTAGATATATTTAGTAAGTACATATATAAATATACTAATTAAAATGCATAAAAAAGAATTCTCAAATATTCCATCAATTATTAAAGATGCAAAAAAGGGTAAAATGTTTATTTTAGTTGATGATAAGAATAGAGAAAATGAAGGAGACCTAGTAATACCCGGATCAAAGTGTAATTCAAAAATTATAAATTTTATGGCTAAACATGGCAGAGGCTTAATTTGTTTGGCTTTAACAAAAAAACAAATAGACAAACTTAAACTTCCACTAATGTCACAAATTAATAGATCTAGAACTCAAACAGCATTTACAGTTTCTATCGAGGCAAAAAAAGGTATATCAACCGGTATCTCAGCTTTTGATAGAGCAAAAACTATAAAAGTTGCTATAAATAAAAAAACAAGAAAAAAAGATATTGTTTCCCCAGGACACGTCTTTCCATTGGTTGCAAGAAATGGTGGTGTTTTGGAGAGAGCAGGACATACTGAGGCATCAATTGATATCTCAAAATTATCTAAATTAAATCCCAGTTCAGTAATTTGTGAAGTAATGAATGAAGATGGAAGAATGGCGAGATTAGATGATCTAATTAAATTTTCAAAAAAACATAAAATAAAAATTGCATCAATAGCAGACTTGATAGCACACAGATTAAAAACTGAAAAATTAGTTTATAAAACTTTTTTTAAAAGCTTTACAGAAAAGAAATTTAGTTTTTCACATTTTAGCGTTTATAGAAATAAATTGAATACTGATGAAAGTTATGTCATCTCTAAAGGGAAGTTTAATATAAAAAAATCTATTCCAGTAAGAGTTTTGTCAAAAAAAATAAATAGAATAAGTATTTTTAAAAACATTGAGATAAAAAGAAATTTAAAAATTTTATCAAAATATAAGAATTTTATGTTAGTCATAGTCAATAACAAGATAAATAAAATTAAGAAAAAAGAAACTGATATCACTTTAAGATATTACGGTTTAGGTGCTCAAATAATTAAAGATCATAAAATAAAAAATATGATATTACTATCACGATCAAAAAAAAAGATAATTGGACTAGAGGGTTTTGGATTAAAGATAAAAAAACAAATTATTATTAAATGAAAAAAATCTTAATTATAAATGCAAATTATTATGAAAATATAACAAAGAAGCTTGTCATTTCATCCAAAAATTTTTTAAAAAAAGAGAAAATAAAATTGAGCATAATAAGTGTTCCAGGCGTATTTGAAATTCCAATTGCTATAAGAAAAAATATAAATAAATTTGATGGTTTTATAGCGTTAGGTTGTGTGGTAAAAGGAAAAACTCCACATTTCGATTTAATTTGTAAATCTACATTTTATGCAATTCAAAAAATATCCTTAAAATATAATAAACCTATTGGAAATGGTATAATTACAGCTCTAAATATCAATCAAGCAAAAGAGCGATGTGGTCTAATTAAATCAAAAAAACCAAACAAAGGACTGGAGGCCGCTAAGGCTGCGCTATCCATTTTAAAAAATGGAACAAAAAAAATTTAAAAATCCATCTCCAAGAATTAAGATAATTCAAAAAATTTATAATTCGTTAATGAATCCAAATGCTATAATTGACTATCCAAAGAATCAGTATAAAAAATTTATAAAAGATGTAGTTATAGGCACTCTTGAACGATCTGACTTGATTGAGGAAACCATTAATAAGCACTTGATTAATGATGTTGATTTAAAAAAAACAGATAAATTACTTAAAATAATACTCTTTGCAGCTATTTTTGAATTGATGTTTAAACATAATAATCCCAAAAAGGTTGTAATTAGTGAGTATTTATTAGCTGCAGAGTTTTTTTTAGAAAAAGTTCAAATTGGTTATTTAAACGCCATTTTAGATAAAATTTCAAAAGTTCTAAGAAAAGGTGAATAAAAGTATAATAATTCATCAACTTTAGCTTGCGTTTTCAATTCTTTTTTGGCATTTATCCGTTTATCAAATGACAAATTATTTAGAACTTCTTTATCTTATTTCTTTTACTGGAATATTAGCAGTAGCATATAGTTACCTTTTGTCCGGCCAAATAATTTCCTCAAGTGCTGGAAATTCTCGAATGCAAGAAATAGCTGAGGCGATTCAAATTGGCGCTAAAGCTTATTTGAACAGGCAGTACAAAACGATTGCTGTTGTAGGTATAATTGTATTAGCTATCGTGACTTATTTTTTTAATTACTTAGTCGGATTAGGATATTTTATTGGTGCATTTTTATCAGGTGTTGCTGGGTATGTTGGTATGCTTATTTCTGTAAAAGCCAACGTTAGAACCGCTGAGGCTTCTAGACAAAGTTTACAATCCGGATTGACAATTGCATTTAAATCTGGAGCTATTACAGGATTATTAGTTGCTGGCCTGGCTTTATTAGCAATTACAATTTATTACATAATTTTAATCAATCTAAAAGTCGATAATAGAGAAATCATTAATGCTTTAGTTGCGCTTGGTTTTGGTGCTTCTTTAATTTCAATTTTTGCAAGACTTGGTGGTGGTATTTTTACTAAGGGTGCAGATGTAGGAGCTGATTTGGTTGGTAAAGTCGAAGCTGGAATTCCAGAAGATGATCCAAGAAACCCAGCTGTGATTGCTGATAATGTAGGGGATAATGTAGGTGACTGTGCTGGAATGGCTGCAGATTTATTTGAAACTTATGCTGTTACGATTGTTGCAACTATGGTTTTAGCATCAATATTTTCTCCACAGGATTACAATTTAATGGTTTATCCTTTAGCTATTGGCGGAGCTTGCATAATTACATCAATAATAGGTACCTGGTTTGTTAAATTAGGTAAAAGCAAAAGTATTATGGGAGCTTTATACAAAGGATTTATAGTCACTGCGATTACATCCTTAATCATTATGTATCCAATAACAGATTCAATTATAGGTATTCACTCTACTTACAATAATAATGCAGGGGCAATATTTTCTGGACTTGATCTTTATATTTGTGGATTAGTGGGATTTGTAATAACAGGTTTATTAATTTGGGTAACTGAGTATTACACAGGAACAGATTATAGACCTGTAAAAACAGTCGCAAGATCTTCAACAACAGGGCATGGAACAAATGTAATACAAGGCTTAGCTATTTCTATGGAAGCTACAGCAATACCGGCATTAATTATAGTTGCAGGCATTTTATACACTAATAGTCTTGCAGGTTTATACGGTATAGCTATTGCAGTCACTGCTATGTTAGCTTTAACTGGTATGGTAGTTGCGTTAGATGCATACGGACCTGTAACTGATAACGCAGGAGGCATAGCTGAAATGTCTAAATTGCCCAAATCAGTAAGAAAAACAACCGACGCTTTAGATGCAGTTGGTAATACTACGAAAGCTGTAACGAAAGGATACGCAATAGGTTCAGCTGGGTTAGGAGCTTTAGTTCTTTTTGCTGCATATACAGAAGATATAAAATATTTTTCTAAAGTAAGTGGTTCTGCACTTGAGGGTGTAAATGTAACTTTTGATTTATCAAATCCATTTGTAGTAGCTGGATTGCTAATTGGTGGAATGTTGCCTTATTTATTTGGATCTATGGGTATGCAAGCAGTTGGTAGAGCAGGTGGAGCTGTAGTTATAGAAGTTAGAAGACAATTTAAGAAAATTCCAGGTATCATGAAAGGTAAAAGAAAACCTGATTACGGTAAATTAGTTGATTTATTGACAAAAGCTGCGATTAAAGAAATGATTATTCCATCTCTTTTACCAGTATTATCTCCAATAATTCTTTATTTTGTGATTTTACAAATAGGCGGAATACAAGCAGCGCTATCATCATTAGGAGCTATGTTACTAGGCGTAATCATAACAGGTCTATTTGTTGCCATTTCTATGACCGCAGGTGGCGGAGCATGGGATAATGCTAAAAAATATATAGAAGATGGTAATTTTGGAGGAAAAGGATCAGATGCTCATAAATCCGCAGTTACCGGTGATACAGTTGGCGATCCTTACAAAGATACAGCAGGTCCCGCAGTTAATCCAATGATAAAGATTACTAACATTGTTGCTTTATTATTATTAGCCGTAATAGCACATTAAATTTGTATTTAAACAAAATTATTTATTACCATACATTTTTGTTTTTAAACTTTGAAGAAACTTTTGTACAAAGCTTTTTTGCGAAAGTCGATTTTCAGTAATATCTTTTGAAAAATCTAAATCCTCTTTAGAATTTTTATCTAAAAACTGTTTTTCCACTAGAACACCGTATTTATCAAATTTTAATAATAAAACATTGTTAGTTTTTAAAATATTTTGTCCAAGTTTTAGATAACCTCCTTTTGTGAGGGTTCTCTCTATATATATCCAAAGATCTTCGTCAGTCATTGAAGTAGAATGTGGTCGACCAATATTCTTTATAGTATCATTTTTGTTAGATTTATTTAAGATAAGCTTATCCGATCTATTTTTTAGGAATAAAATCCCATGATTTTTAGTAGGTTCTTTTAACTGACAATTTGATAAAACAAATGAAATTAAAATGATATAAATAAAACTATGATTTTTAAATTTAATAAACATAATTCCGATTTGTATAACACATTATTATTCTTATCTAGAAATGTTTTCTTTTATAATAAACTAAAATTTCCAGATAGTTTTGAGACACGTATTTATCTAATATTCATACATTTTTCTATTATGATGATTATTTTTAAAAAAAAAGGGTCAAAATTTGAGCAAAAATCTTATGATTTTCTATTTTTATCAATTGAAAACAATTTACGTGAGTTGGGATTTGGTGATGTTTCAGTAAACAAAAAAATGAAAGATCTAAATAAAATACTTTATGACATATTATTGAAAATTGAACAAAATAATGAGGTTTCATTTAAAATTAATAAAAATTTGATAATTAAGTATTTCAAACACTTGAATGATACAAATAACGATTATTTTCAGGTTTTTGAAAGGTATTTAGCTGATTTTTATGATTTTTGCTTTGAATTACCTCTTGAAAATATGATATTAGAATCTAAAAATTTTAAATATGGCAGTTCCTAAAAGAAAAACTTCAGTTTCTAAAAAAAAAATGAGAAGATCTCATCACCGAATTTCTTCCAATAATATTATTGAGGATAAGAAAAGCGGTGAATATAAACTTTCTCATCATATTGACCTTAAATCTGGTTACTATAACGGAAAAAAAATCTTAGATATTTAAAGATATTAATGAACAAAAAAATTACTATTGCTATAGATGCAATGGGTGGTGACAACTCTCCAAATAAAACTATCGAAGGTGTGAGTATATTCTTAAAAAATAATTCTAAAGAAGATTTTCTTTTGAATTTATTTGGAGATAAAACAAAAATTGAGAAAGAATTATCCAAGTATAAAATAAATCAAAAAAAAATAAAAATTACTCACACTGAATCTGTTGTTTCAGATGAGGAAACACCATTAACTGCAATAAAAAATTCTAAAAATACGAGCATGTGGAATTGTATTAGATCGCAGGTTGATGGTGACTCAGATATAAGTTTATCTGCAGGTAATACAGGTGTTCTGCTTGTTATATCAAAAATGATTTTGAAAATGATGAATCAGGTAAATAAACCAGCTTTAGCAGGCTTATGGCCAAATCAAAAAGGCATGAGTGTAGTTTTAGATTTGGGAGCCAACATTGAGTGTAATGAAGATAATTTAGTGGACTTCGCAGAGTTAGGATCAGCATTATATAGATCTATATTTCCCAATGATAAACCCTTTGTTTCATTGCTCAATATTGGATCCGAGGAAATTAAAGGTACTGAAGTATTAAAAAAAACATTTAAAAAACTAAATTCATTAAGCAATGATAATAATTTTATCTTTAAAGGTTATGTAGAAGGCAATAAATTAATGAGTGGAGACTCTAATGTCATTATTACAGATGGCTTTACTGGTAATGTTGCATTAAAAACGGCTGAAGGAACAGCAAAATTTATCACAGATAATTTAAAAAAATCATTAACTGAAAACTTACTCTCTAAGATATCGTTAATATTTTCATATTTCTCACTTAAACGATTTAAGGATAAGCTTGATCCTAGAAAATATAATGGTGCCATTTTCTTAGGTCTGAATGGTCCAGTTGTTAAAAGTCATGGAGGAATAGACTCCATAGGTTTTTATTATTCAATCGATTTATGTTATAAAATTGTTAAAGGAGACTTAATTAAACAGATCAAAAATAATCTGAGTCATCTAAATAATGAACAAAACTAATGTTACAAGAATTGAAATAGCTAAAAATTTAAGTATTCATACTGGTTTTTCTAAAGAAATCTCTAAAAAATTAATTGACGATTTAATTGATATACTAACTAATAATCTTGTTAAAAGAAATTTACATATAAAAAACATTGGTACATTTAAAATAATTAAAAAAAATGAGAGAGTGGGGAGAAATCCTAAAACTAAAGAAAATTATATTATAAAAGAGAGAAATTCTATAAGTTTTATAGCGTCTAAAAATCTATTAAATATAATTAACAAATAAATTGAAAAAACTTATTAAAATAAGCGAATTGTCGATTTTATTAGATTTAGTTGATCCAAAAACCAAAAAGCCTCTTAATCACATTCTGAGATTTTGGGAAAAAGAATTTCCACAAATTAAGCCCAAAATTATAAATAAGCAGAGATACTTTAATGAGAAAAATGTTGAGATGTTGAAACTTATAAAATTTCTTATAAAAGACAAAGGTTTGAGGATTAAAGGTGTTAAAAATGTTTTAAAGTCAGGCATAAATAAACTTGACGATTATAATTCTGATAGTTTAAAAGCTGACTATTACAAAATTAATTTAAAATCTAAAAGTAAAAAAATATTAGAAAAAATATTAAAACTTAAAAATTATGGCAAAAAAAACTCATATTAAAGTTAGAATGGTTCCGGAAAGTAACCCAGATAGCAAATTTATTTATTATGCAAAAAAACCAACCAAAGGTGAAAAAGCTAAAGATAAACTTAAACTAAAAAAATACAATCCAAATACAAGAAAACATGAAATTTTTGTAGAGAAAAAACTTCCTCCACATAGTAAGTAAAAATTATTTTTTTTTGAAATTCTTGAATTCGTAATTTATATAGGCTCGTATCATCGAGCTCCAAATTCTTTTTGTTATTGCAGGATCAATTCCCTTTTTTTTTGATTTATATGATATATTCTTCAATATGATGGATATTCTTTTGTTATCAACTATATCTTTTTTAAATTTTTTATTCTTCAATACCTGATTTACGAGTAATGTTCTCTTTTTTATCAAATTTAGAAATAAATCATCAAGTTTATCCAATTTTTTTCTAATTTTTATAATATTCTTATTTACCATAGCGACATTTAGAAATTATTGTTTTCAAAATTTATATATATATTAAACCAAATGATCAACTTACTAAAAAAAAAAGAAACATTTGTTAACTGGTTATTTTTGTCTCTAATTTTAGTTTTTAGTATCATAATTGTTGGGGGATTAACAAGATTAACTAATTCTGGACTGTCCATTACTGAATGGGAATTATTCAAAGGAATTCTACCTCCTTTTAATGATCACTCATGGAATATATATTTTGATTTGTATAAAGAAATTCCTCAATATAAATTATTAAATTTCGATATGACTTTAAAAGAATTTAAGATAATTTTTTATTGGGAGTATTTTCACAGAATTTTAGGAAGAATTATAGGATTATTTTTTTTGATCCCCTTAATTTACTTTTATTTTACGAAAAGGATAAATAGACAATATATTTTTTCATGCTTTATGATTATGACATTAATTTTAATACAAGGTTTTATTGGATGGTTCATGGTGCAAAGTGGTTTAGTAAATCTCACTTCTGTTAGTCACTATAGATTAGCATTACATTTAGGAATTGCTGTTGTAATTATATCCTCGATATACTGGCTATTTTTAAACGCAAAAAATGAAACTAATAAAGTTTTTTTCATATTTTCAAAAAAAAATATTAGTTATTTATTATTAATTTTTTTAATTTTTTTACAAATATTATTAGGAGCATTGGTTTCAGGTTTAGATGCCGGTAAATTGTATCAAACATGGCCATTAATGGGAAATTCATTTATTCCGGATGATATAAATTCTAATTTAGAAGATTTTACCAATCTAAATAGTCACTCATTAGTGCAATTTTACCATCGAAACTTAGCCTATTTTATATCCTTCTATATATTAATTTTGACAATTTATATTTATAAAAAAAAGATTTTTAATCTTTATAAATCAATAAATCTCCTATTGTTAGCTTTACTATTACAGATTTTTTTAGGAGTAATAACTTTATTAAGCGGTTTGAACATACTTTTAGCTTCTTCTCATCAAATTAGTAGTGTCTTGCTAATATTGAGTGCTCTAAATCTTTATTATCGTTATATTAAATAATTTGACTTTAATTATTATTCTTTGTATTTATCGCCCATTGCTATGACGCCTTTTATTAAAAATAAAGAAATAAAAAAAAACTGGTTATTAATTAACGCTGAAAACGCTGCTGTTGGAAGATTAGCAGCATATATATCAAGAGTATTAAGAGGTAAAAATAAATCCACTTTCAACCCTCATATTGATACTGGTGATTTTGTTGTTGTTACCAATATTGATAAAATAAAATTTACTGGTAAAAAATTTAAGAATAAAAAATACTACAGACATACAGGTCATCCAGGTGGTATTAAAGAAACTTCACCTCTTACGCTAAAAGAAAAAAATAAGTCTGAAGAAATTTTAAAGTTAGCAGTAAAAAGAATGTTGCCTGGCGGCCCTTTAGCCAAAAAACAATTAACAAAATTGAAAATTTATAGTGGTAGTGATCACCCTCACAAGGAACAAAAAACTATTACTATCGAATTTGATAAATTAAATAAAAGAAACATAGTCAAATAATGGAAAATTTAAATCAGTCTTCTATTAAACCTAAAAAAATTAAATTAGATTTTAAAGACAGTAAATATGCAACAGGAAGAAGAAAAAGATCAATAGCGAAAGTTTGGGTAAAAAAAGGGTCTGGTAACATTCATGTAAATGGATTAAAAATGAAAGACTATTTTAAACGTCCAGTGCATCAAATCATTGTCACAAGACCTCTAGAAATTTCCAACGTAGCTACAAGTTATGATGTCAAATGTTCAGTAAAAGGAGGTGGTTTATCTGGACAAGCTGGCGCTATAATTTTAGGTATCTCAAAAGCCTTAATAGGCCACGATGAAAATTTAAAGAAAAGTCTGAAAAAAGATAAATTGACAACGAGAGATTCCAGGGTTGTTGAGAGAAAAAAATACGGACATAGGAAAGCTAGGAGAAGCTTTCAGTTTTCTAAGAGATAATCATTTAAAATTTAACATTATAAAAATAAAGATAAATGATATAAATCATTATGTCTAAAAAGAATATATTAAACACAGCTATTATTGGAGCGACAGGATATACAGGGTTAGATTTGGTGTATTTACTTAGAAAGCATCCAAAAGTTAAAATTTCTTATTTATGTGCAACAAAAAACTTAGGAAAAAATATTTCTTTTTTTGATAAAAGAATTAAAGGAAAATTACCAAAGATTTCATCTATCAAAAAAATAGATTGGAAAAATATTGATTTGATATTTTTATCTTTGCCTAATGGTGAAGCACAAAAGATTATTAAGAAAACTTTTTATAAATACAAAAATATTAAATATATAGATTTATCAGCTGATTTTAGAATTACAAATTCTAAAAATTATTTTAAAAATTATAAATTAAAACATAAAGCAAAAAATTTAATTAAATATTCTATTTACTCAATAAGTGAATTTACTAAAAATAAAATTACTAATTATAGAATTATAGCAAATCCAGGTTGTTACCCAACTTCAATTCAATTACCTTTAATTCCACTTATAAAGAAAAAATTGATAAAGATAAAAGATATTACAATTGACTCAAAGTCAGGATTTTCAGGGGCAGGAAAAAACTTAGAAAAAAAATTTAAACATAAAAATTTATACGCTTCTACTTTTGCATATAGTCCTTTAAACCACAGACATATATGTGAAATGGATCAAGAATTTTTAAAATTGACTAAAAAAAAGATTCATTACTCTTTTAATCCACACTTACTTCCAACATTTAGAGGAATACTTTCAAGTATTTATCTTAAAATGAACAATAACATTACTGCAAATAAAATTAGAAATGAATTATTAAATTATTATAAAGGATCCAATTTTATCAAAATTCAAAAATTAAATTCACCCCTTGGATCAGGTAATGTCCTTAATACAAATAATTGTGAGATATCAGTATGTTTGACTAAAGAAGAAAAAAAAATAGTCATTTTCTCAGCTATAGATAATCTAATTAAAGGAGCATCAGGTCAAGCTATTCAAAATATGAATCATTTATTTAATTTTCCAGAGTCTTTAGGCCTAAAATGAAACATTTTATTTTCTCCCTTATTCTAATTCTAACAATATACAGCTGTAGTAAACCAAAAACAGTAATGATTTGTGGTGATCATATATGCGTCAATAAAGAAGAGGCTAACCAATATTTTGAGGAAAATTTAACCTTAGAGGTAAAGATAATTGATGCTAAAAAAAAAGGTGTAGTAAATCTTGTAGAATTAAATTTAGAAAAAAATTCTTTTAAAGATAAAAAGATTTCTATGAAAAGTAAAAAGAAAACAAATGAAAAGATAAAAATCTTAACACAAGAAGAAGTAAGGAAAATTAAATTAGATATAAAAAGAAAAAAATTAAAAAAGGTAGTTACTAATGATAATCAAGGAGAAGAAAAAGGGGGAAAGTTAATTTCTAAAAGGAAATCAAAAATAAAAGAAAAATCTCATCAAAAAGAAAATGTATCAATTTTAGAATCAACAAAGTCTTACAAAAAGAGATCTAATGTAGTAGATATTTGTACAATTATCGATAAATGTAGTATTGATGAAATATCAAAATATTTAATTAAAGAGGGAAAAAATAAAAGTTTTCCAGACATAACTAAAAGAGAATAAATTTATGAAAAAATTAAATATAGCTATAATAGGATTAGGAAATATTGGTAGTTATTTATACTAATATTTAAGAAAAAATAAGAAAATTTTATCAAAAAAAAATAATTGCATTCCTAATGTTGTTTTTGTTTCTGCCAAAAAAAAACAAAAAAAAAGAAGTTTTAAAGTGGATAATAAAATGTGGCTAACGAATTACCTTGATGCAACGAAAAATGATAAAATTGATTTAATCGTTGAATTGATTGGCGGAGCTGAAGGCCCAGCAAAAAAATTAGTTTTTAGTGCATTAAGAAATAAAAAACATGTTGTTACTGCAAATAAAGCTTTAATTGCTAAATATGGGGATGAATTATCAAAAATAGCTGAAAAAAATAAAGTTAATCTTGAGTTTGAAGCATCTGTTTGTGGAGGCGTACCTATTGTAAGATCACTTAAAGAGGGATTGATAGCAAATAAAATTCAAAGAATTTATGGTATTTTTAATGGCACGTCTAATTATATTTTATCCTCAATGGATAAATTAAATAAAAATTTTGGTGACGTTTTAAATGATGCTAAAACATTAGGATACGCTGAGGCAAATCCATCAGCAGATTTAAACGGAGATGATGTGTCCTCAAAATTAAAAATATTAACATCGTTATGCTTCAATTCATTTTTGAATAATAATATTCACGTTGAGGGGATTAAAGAAATTGATAAAGAGGATATAGATAATGCAAATAAATTAGGTTACAAAATTAAATTATTAGGTTTTGCTGAACTTATAAATAAAAAGATCTATCAAAGAGTTCATCCTACATTAATTAAAAAAAGCTCGTATGTAGCCAGTATTGATGGTGTATTAAATGCAGTAATTGTAGAAGGTGCTCCAATCGGAAAAAGTACAATTCAAGGAGAGGGAGCAGGAGCTGCGGCTACAACGTCTGCGCTTGTTTCTGATATCTCGTCCATTTTGCGAGGTAATATAAAATTTCCTTTCTCTATATCCAATAAAGAAAGAAAAAACTTAATTTTTAAGAATATATCAGAGCGTTATTTTTCAGCATATTTACGATTTGAAGTAAAAGATATATCAGGTGTTTTATCTAATATTACGAAAATATTCTCTAAAAATAATGTTTCAATTAAAAGGTTAGTTCAAAATCCAAAAAAAAATAAAAGCTCTTCATCTATTGTAATTATTACCCACAGATCAAAAGATTTATCATTAAGTAAAGTCTTGAAATTTGTTGGAAGAAAATCTTTTATTATCAAAAAACCTAAATTGATAAGAATTGACGATAATTAATGTCTATTGACACTAAGTTTTTAAATTTATTCACAAAAGCTACTGAAAAGGCAGCAATTGGCGCTTCAAAATTTATTGGAGGTAAAGATAAAATTGCAGCTGATAAAGGTGCAGTCGATCCAATGAGAAATGAGCTAAACAAGATTAACATGGAGGGTACAATTGTGATAGGTGAAGGTGAAATGGATGAGGCACCTATGCTTTATATTGGGGAGAAATTAGGAACTTTTAACGGCCCAAAATTTGATATCGCAGTCGATCCACTTGAGGGAACTAAATTTACAGCAAATAATGAACCTAATGCTTTTTCAGTGCTTGCAGTAACTAATAAAGGGAATTTGTTATCAGCTCCAGATACATATATGGAAAAAATTGCTATTGGAAATAACTTACCAAAAAACTTACTTGATATCGATAATGGAGTTGAAAAAAATATTAAAATTCTTGCTGAAGCCAAAAAAAAAAAGATTTCAGATTTAAGCGCCTGTGTTTTAAAAAGACCGAGACATGAAAATATAATTAAGGCTCTCACTAAGTTAAATGTTACTATAAATTATATAACAGACGGTGATATAGCTGGTGCTTTAAGTGTTATAGGTGAAAAACCTAAAAATGATATTTATTACAGCACTGGAGGTGCTCCTGAAGGTGTATTGGTCGCAGCAGCCTTATCATGTTATGGAGGTCAAATTCAGGGACGTTTAGTGTTAGATGATGGAGAAAAAGTAAGAGCAAAAAAGCTTGGCATAACAGATTTTAAAAAAAAATATAATATTGAAGATATGGTTAAAGGAGATGTAATTTTTTG
>MDTD01068971.1_pt1 | contig 16676 bp, 11 predicted proteins | sample 811221 | NCBI WGS metagenome assembly MDTD01 (sample SAMN05326646, study PRJNA326480) | marine metagenome | isolation source: seawater | place: Pacific Ocean: South West | collected 2011 | reverse complement strand
ACCCTGACCAGGCATCGGCTCATCTTCCTGGTGAAACTGTTGATTGTAGTCGTATGGTACTCCGGGACCGGGACCTTGACCGGGAATCTGCTGCGCAGGTTCCATGCGAGGGTCCTGATGCTGCATGGACTCTCTGAATGTCTGGGGAGACATTCCCTGCCCGGGCGCCATCCCTGGCGATGGACCTTGGCCTGGTGCAGATGACCGCGGAACAGCCAGATTATCCGTGTCGGGAACCACGTTCCACTTATCCTCCTCGGTTTCGGAGGTGCTTTGCTCACCGCCGGTCGCTTCCTGGGAAGAACCGGTCTGTTCACCGGTGTTTTTCACATAGTTTTGCCACTGGGAAGCCACCGCAGGAGGCAGGTCGGAACTAATCATTTTCCATTGACCGGTCTCCATACTCTCAGGCTCTTCTTCAGCCGCGGCGGCAGTCTGATGTTTCATGGACTCTCTTATCAAGTCCATCTCCTGGGTGGCTTCATATGCCACCTGGGAAGAGACACTTTCGATAAAACCGGCACCGGGATCGACAATCCCTTCCTCTTCTTCCTCCTCATCTTCATCGTCGGGTTCTTCTTCTTCAAATTCCTCTTCATCACTTCCGGCAAGCGCTCTATCAATTGCTTGCTCTATAGAGTGTTGTCCGGGGTGTTGAGGTTTTTGAGGCGGAGCTTTTTCCTCTTTCTGGCCAAGCAGCTCAGGTTCTCCTTCTTCGAGATGAGGCGGACTAACTTCTTCAACTGGTGCTTCTTCCGGCTCAGGCACTAGCCCTATATCCTCCAACCTGAAGCATTCGTCAGGCTCGGCTTCTTCATTGGCGAAGCGGATTAGTCCGTCTAGAAGGGCACGGAAAACTCCCGGAAATGTATCCTGGGCAATCTCAAATTCTTTGATATGCCAGGTCACAGCCATGCCATCAGATCTGGGAAACAGCTCTGCATAAGGATCATAATCGAGCGCACTGGTGCCGAAACTGAGAAGTTTATCGGAAGGCAGTATGTATGAGGAGATGGAGTTGGCGGTCCCTCGGACCACTAGAGTCCAATAACGGGTGGAGATACGTCCAGTGAAAACCCTTATGCCTTCAGCCGCGCCGTCAACCCAGTTACCCTGGGCTTCGGTGGTCAAAGATGGTCTTATCCATGTAAGTTCAAGATCGGAACCCTGGGTGACCTGGTTGAATCCGTAAGCGGTGTTTTGAAAGTTGTCGAACATCCGATCCACAATCTTAATCATGGACTCTTCAATCAGCTCTTGCTTCTGCCTCTCTCCAGCTTCGAACTGGGCTCTCTGATTGGGAACGATGGCTAGCAGTTGTGCAGAATCTCTCGGACTACCTTTATAGGCCTTCAGAATCCTATCTTTCCAGACATTGCTCTCTTCTTCACGATCAACTTTAGAGGCGGTCTCCTGGGTGCCGTCGGCGTCGGCAGCGGAAGCGGCGCTGGAACTTTCATTCTCAACAGCGCTGTCAGAGCCACTTTTATTTTTCTGACTCTTATCAGATTCCGAACCCGTGCGCTGGCGCCGGTTCCTGTTCGGTGGACGGGTCTTTCGTCTGTCCGACCGACCGGACTTGCGATCGGAAGATTCAGAGCTTTCAGCCGAATCTCCCTTAACTGCCTTCAACTTGGACTTGGTTCCTTTTACTTTTTTCCGACCGGGCTTAGGCCACATTCCAAACTAGCTTCCTACAAAAAAAGTAATACTCATAATGAGGATGTACCCTTGAACAATTCTCGTAAAACCGCTTACCCCTCCAAGTTTTTAAGCACTTTTGCTGCAATCCCACACCGGTCGACTGAATATGTCCCCATTAGTAAAAAGTGATGGTCCTTAAAAGTTCACCCATTACAAGATATTATTGTCAGTCTTATAACTAAGGAAGCACATGCGATGGTTGGCAAAGTCGGCAAAAACAGTAACGGCCGTGTAAGCAAGGACTCGGACAGAATAGAGATCCGGGGAGCCCGGCAGCATAATCTCAAAAACATCGACGTCTCAATCCCTCGCAACGACCTGGTTGTCATTACAGGCGTCAGTGGCTCAGGAAAGTCCTCCCTTGCCTTCGACACGATCTTTGCCGAAGGTCAAAGACGCTACGTGGAATCGCTTTCCGCCTACGCCAGGCAGTTCCTCGGACAACTGGACAAACCGGATGTGGACGCAATAGAAGGATTGAGCCCGGCCATCTCAATCGACCAGAAGTCCACCAGCCACAACCCACGTTCCACGGTGGGAACAGTAACGGAGATTTATGACTATCTGAGATTGCTCTATGCCCGGGTGGGTACGCCCCACTGCCCCAAGTGTGAGCGCCGCATCAACCCGCAAACAATCGACCAGATAGTAGACCAGGTGCTGGAATTACCGGAAGGCACCAAATTGCAGATACTGGCACCACTTATCTCAGGCAGAAAAGGCGAGTACCAGTCGCTCTTTGAAGACCTGCAGAAAGAAGGATTTGTCCGGGTCAGGGTAGATGGAACAGTCTATCCTCTGGAAGATGAGATTGAGCTGGATAAGAACAAGAAGCACAATATAGAACTTGTTATAGACCGACTTGTTATGAAAGACGGTATTCAGTCCAGGCTGGCTGACAGCCTCTCCCTCGGCTTAAAATGGGGCAAATCGAATGTCCTGGTGGATATTGTCGGTTCCAAGGATAAGAAAACGGAGAAGAAAGAAGAACCTCTCTTGTTCTCCGAAAAATTCGCCTGTGCCAACTGCAATATAAGCTTCGCCGAAATTTCACCGAGAATATTCAGTTTCAACAGTCCTTATGGTGCCTGTGAAGAGTGCGACGGACTGGGCTCCAAATTCGAGGTTGATCCACAACTTGTGGTACCAGATCCGGAAAAGAGCCTGGCGGAAGGCGCCGTCTATCCCTGGGCTAAGACTGGGAACCCCTACTACAATCAACTCCTCGCTTCAGTGGCCCGTCACTATAAGTTCGGAATCCATACTCCCTTTAAGCAGCTGACTAAGAAGCAACAGGGAATTGTGCTATTCGGCTCCCAGGGCGAAAAGCTGAAACTCGCCCATGATTCTTTCGACGGTCGCGAATTCTGGGAATACAAAAAAACCTTCGAAGGCGTGATAAACAATCTGGCGAGAAGGCACGAAGAGACCTCCTCCGACAGGGTCAGAAACGATATAGAGAACTATATGACCCAGATGCCCTGCACTACCTGTGATGGCAGTAGGTTGAGACCGGAGAGCAGAGCTGTCACCGTGGCAGGCGAAGCCATAGAAGCGGTCACAAGTATGCCCATAGCCGATGCGGCAGACTTTTTCGACAACATGGAGAGCTTGCTGAACGACCGTCAGAAGAAAATTGCCCATCAAGTTCTCATAGAGATAAATGCCAGACTGAAATTTTTGCTCGATGTGGGACTCGGATATTTAACTCTGAACAGAAAAGCAGGCACGCTCTCCGGAGGAGAGGCGCAGCGCATCAGGCTTGCCACCCAGATTGGCTCGGGACTTTCCGGGGTGTTGTATGTCCTGGATGAGCCGTCAATAGGATTGCATCAAAGAGACAATAACCGCCTGCTAAATACCCTGAAACACCTGAGAGATTTGGGTAATACTCTCATAGTCGTGGAACATGACGAAGACACCATTAGAGAAGCAGACTGGGTAATTGACATCGGACCCGGTGCCGGTGTGCATGGTGGTCATGTGGTGGCAGAAGGAGATCTCTCCAAACTTTTGAAGGCGAAACGATCCTCAACCGGAGCTTATCTATCCGGTCGAAAGAAAATCCATACCCCTTCTAAAAGACGCTCCGGCAATGGTTATTCCTTAAAGATGGTTGGCGCCAGAAGAAACAACCTGAAAAATATAGATGTAGAAATACCTCTCAACAAATTCGTGGCCGTCACAGGTGTATCGGGCTCAGGAAAGTCCACCCTGGTCAATGATCTTTTGTATGAATATCTGAGACACTATTTAAACGGCACCGTGCCAGCCCCCAAAGGGCTTAGCACCGTCAGCGGTTTGGATGAAATAGACAAAGTAATCGATATAGACCAATCGCCCATAGGCCGCACACCGCGCTCCAACCCGGCAACTTATACCGGTCTGTTCGACGCCATCCGAGAAGTCTTTTCGATGACCACCGAAGCCAAAGCAAGAGGTTATCTGCCCGGTCGCTTCTCTTTCAACGTGAAAGGCGGTCGTTGCGAAGCCTGTCGCGGAGAAGGCATGAACGAAATCGAGATGAACTTTCTCCCTTCTGTCTTTGTCACCTGTGATGTCTGCAAGGGAGCAAGATACAATCGTGAGACCCTCGAAGTAAAATTCAAAGGCAAGAGCATCTCCGATGTGCTCTCCATGAACGTGGAAGAAGCGCTCAAATTTTTTGAGAACATTCCCAGGGCTAAAACAAAACTTGAGACCCTGATGGATGTGGGTCTCGACTACATTCAACTGGGTCAACCTGCCACCACTCTATCCGGTGGCGAAGCGCAGCGTGTGAAGCTAGCCGAACAACTCTCCAAGCGTTCTACCGGTAAGACCTTTTATATTCTCGATGAACCAACCACCGGTTTATCTTTTCAAGACGTCGACAAACTCCTCCATGTCCTGAATAGACTGGTGGACAGCGGAAACACAGTATTGATAATCGAACACAATCTGGATGTAATCAAACAAGCGGACTGGATCATCGATCTGGGTCCGGAGGGTGGAAATTTAGGCGGATATGTGGTTAAGGCAGGTACCCCCGAAGAGATCGCCAAAACCAAGAACTCATTTACCGGAAACTTCCTAAAAAGCTTCCTCTCTAAAAACGGCACACCGGCTTTATCTGCCGGCAAATGAGTTATCATAGGGACAGGCCCGGACAAAGTACAATGAGCAGAGAAGCCGAAAATCTAACCACAGAACCAGAATTAAATCCGGTAATAGAAAGCCTCCGAAAGAAAGGGCACCGGATTACAGCCCAGCGCGAAAAAATTCTGCGAATCTTTATTGATTTACCTCACGGGCACCATCTCTCGGCAGAAGATTTGCACGGTAAGTTGGTGGATGAAGGCATGAATGTGAGCCTGGCAACCGCCTACAGAACTCTCAAGCTGCTCTCCTCTCTGGGTTTGCTCAGAGAGCTTGACTTTGCCGAGGGTCACAAACACTACGAGTTAAAACAGGACGATCTACCCCACCAACACATTATCTGCACCAACTGCAATAAGACCCTGGAATTCGAGGATCATTTCCTGGAAGACGCCGGTCAGAAAATTGGTGCTAAGTATGATTTTGAAGTGGTCGATGCCCAATTCAAGATTTTTGGACAGTGTCCGGAGTGCCAAAAATGACGTTAGCCGAAGCCGGAGACGGCGAAAAATTTATCGTAGTGGAGATGACGGACGAGAAGGTCATGACCCAGGGAATGCGCTGGGGGATTGTGGAAGGTTCCACCATAGAAGTTCAAAAAAACATCAAAAACGGACCGGTTATCATCAGCAAAAAGCACACGGAAATGGCCATCGGCAGAGACCTGGCTAAATGTGTAATCGTCAAACCGGCGACCGGTAAGTAAGTTATGTCGGATAACTCTTTCAGACGGTCAAAAGTTTTGTGCAGCCAGTGTCAGTTACCCCTGGACGGTGGAAAAAATAATTCCGGTTCGGTTCGTTGTCCACGCTGTAACACCCGGTCAGAGGTGGATTCTAGCTGTGCTACCAGCTGCATCAGCTGCCAGGAAAAAGTGGTTAGTATAGATATAACTAATAATAGTCAAGAGAAATCGAGTGAGATTTCCACGAGAAATGTGGAAAAAAATGATCACGGGTCTTGCCATTCATCTGAGCAATCATCTGATGAGAGGGAAAGATCATTGCTAATAAAAGCGTGGAAACTACTGAAAAGAGGTCTGTTTCAAGTATGATAAGGGATATACACCTTATGGAATCATCGGGTCGTAATATGGGAACGCGCTTAAACGGCAATTTTTTACAAGACTCCTGCCAGAATTCTGGAACCGGTAACACTTTTAGGGATTAGGCAATGGCCAGCAAACTTAATCCCTGGAAGATTCAGGGTTATAAACCTGGGCAAAATGTGATTTGCAAAATCGTGAAGTCCGAGCCGGGCGGTTACGCGGTTGTCATTCCGAAAGACAACCTGCCTGGTTTTCTGCCGTCCGACCAGACTCATCTACCAGGAAAAGAGGTACTGGCCCAGTTCGTATGCGTGGACAAGAATAGAATGCTGCTTTCTGAGCGCTTTACAGCAGGCTCCGGCAGCAAGCCAAAGTCATCTCAGTCGGTCAACTGGCTCGAACAGCTCGAAGATCCCGACGGCGTTTATTCAACAGGAAAACACTCCTCCCTGGCCAGTCAGATGGCCAATGACCCTAACACCGCCCTCAGTCCCCAGGAAACGCAGAGCGAGACAGGTTCCCAAGAGCCTCTGGAGAGCCAGGAGCAACAATATCAGACAGGACAACAACCAAGTCCCGAAGAAGAAGCTTTCAAGATCTACGCCAATAGCATCCCACCGAAAACTTACCAACTAAGACGGGCCATCGATCTGATCATGCCTCCCCTGGATGAAGACAGCCTCAAGTCCCTTCGAATAGGCGACTATGATATCGAATGGTTAATCACCGACCTTGAAGGTGGTATGAGAACAGGCTGCGTCAAAGCAACCTGCGAGAGCAGACTTTCTCGAGCGGCGATGCTCTTGTACAGAGGACGAGCAGTCGGATGTATTTACGGATGCCGAGCGGATCCTGATACGAAACCGACCGAAGATTCGCTGAATTTGATGCTCAACGATCTAGAATCCCCTGACACCCTTGTCACCCTATATGATCTACCGGAGAACATCACTCTGGCCATGTCGGCACTGTTTCTCGGCTATCCGGTCAAGAGAGAAGACAACTACAGCGCCCTGGACTATCTCCGCTACATTTGCGATTGGTTCGCCCAGGAAAAAGGAACAGCTACCCTTGCCGTCTCAATGTCCGGCGGAAGAGGAATGTGCCTTGGCTATATATTCAAAGGAGAGTTCTGCGGTTCATTCTACGTGGAAGACCAGATTTTTGAAGCTGACCGCGGCTACATCGAACAACTCCTCCAGAATGATCCTGAAGCCACTCTAGGAGTTAGTATATTGCCTCCGGAGATGACATCAAGTGCGGTGCGCTTTGGATTCAGCCTCAGTATGGCTCGCAAAAACAACAAACAAGAATAGTAGAAAGTCCTGGCTGTATAAACAACCAGGACTTGAGAGATTCGGTAATCTATCTATTTAAATAAAGACTATTCGTTGTCTCTATTTCCTTCCGGGCTGTTGCCCCCCTCTGAGGAAGCGGACTCATCGGAAGGCTTCGAATAAGAGCTATCGGTGGCGAAAGTAGCCAGCTTGAGCTGATCGAAGCTCTCTCCTTTCTCTTCCTTTTTCTCGGGCTCCGAACTCTTAGTCATGGAGTTGAAGAAACCGAAAGGAGAAGGAAAACCAGAGGAGGAAGACTTGCTAGATTCTTCTTGCTTCTTCTCTTCAGCGGCGCTTCCGGCTTCGGAATCTGTATCCACTGAAACGGTAGGCACCGAATCAAGTTCCACGGCTCTCTCTTCTTTTATAAGAAAAGAATTGGAAGCGCTGGACTCCAGAGCCTTATCCTCTGCCGGCTCCACCGAAGCCAATTCAGCTTCCCCGGAACCTGACTCAGAATCCAGGTTTTCATCTGCCCGGCTCTTCAATGTAAAAACCCCGGTAACCGGTCCTTCCACAGCTTCGTGGGGGCTGGCGGTGGCGATATCTTCAAGGTAAGCTTCCTGATTTTCGACGGAAACCTCCTTGCTTTCTTCTTCCACAACTTCACCATCAACCTCTTCCACAGCCTCACCATGGGAGGAGATTTCGTTATAAACCTCTTCCACAGCGGAGATGTTGCGATTAAGCTCTCGGGACAGTTCAGAGTCCTGGTCCTGTTCATCAGAGGAATCTTCAGTGAGACTCTCTTCAAATACAACGGAGCCGCCTTCGATTTTGGTGCCTTCTACCTTCAAAGTTATCTCTTCATCTTCATCATCTTCTTGATCATGGTCAGGTCCGAGACGCTTGAATCGTCTGTCACCGGATCTTTTCTCCGGCTCTAAAAGATCCTGGGGCACTTGCTCTAAAAGTTCATCGGGAATTTTCTCGTCTTCGTCCCGGGGAGCTTCCTTTAGGGTGGAAATCACTCTACCTGAGCTGGTGGCCGAAGCAGACTTAAGAGCTTTCATTTTCGTGGGAGTCTGCTTTGTTACAGGATCCTCGTCATCCTGTTTGATGGAGATAGCTGTCCTGTTTTCGGATGGTCCGATCACCAGGTCCGGCATGATTCCCTGGCCAACACAGTGGCTGCACTGGGAGGTAAAGAGTTCTCTCAAGCTCTGACCCTGTCTGCGTCTGGTCAGCTCGACCAGACCGAGATCAGAAAGTTGTCCGACCTGGGGCTTCGCTCTATCATCTTCCAGAACTCTCTGGAAAACTTCAAGAACCTGCTGCTGATCTCTACGGCTCTCCATATCGATGAAGTCTACAATGACCATGCCACCGATGTTTCTCAAGCGCAACTGCCGAGGAATCTCCTGGGCTGCTTCCAGGTTGGTGCGTCGCACTGTTTCCGCCTGGGTGCGTGAGCTTGTGAAACGTCCGGAGTTGACGTCGATAACGGTAAGCGCTTCTGTAGGTTGGATGTTGAGGTGTCCGCCACTGGGAAGTTCGGCTCGGTCGGTAAGCGCAGTTTCAATCTCTCGTACGATATTTTTCTCCACAAGAAGCGACTCTTCTCCGGTGTGGAAATTCACCTTGGTATTCTTGCTTGCCCAACCTTTCAAGTAATCTTGAGCTCGTTTTTGCCCTTCGGGACTGTCGACGACTATCTCTGTAACTTCATGGGAGTATGCATCACGAATGATTCTATAAAGAAGGTCCTGATCCCTATATATAAGAGTTGGTCCGATGGACTCTTCCGCTTCTGAAACAATGGTTTGCCATGTATCCCAGAGTTGTTCGAAGTCTTCGTAAAGCTCATCTTCTCCCTGCCCTTTTGCTTCGGTTCTTATGATAAGACCGATACCGGGTGGTTTCATCAGATTGACTACTGACTTCAGACGCGCCCTCTCCCGGGATTCACTAATTCGTCTGGAAATTGACACGCCCCTCTCTTCCGGCACTAGAACCAGAAATCGACCAGGCAAGCTGATGGCGGTTGATACCCGCGGTCCTTTGTGACCGGTGGGCTCTTTGGTGATCTGCACCAGTAGCTTCTGCTTGGGCACCAGCCTCTCTTTCAGGGGTCCCTGACCGGGAACATCGTTGGCGTGAAGGAAGCCCATTTTGTCTTTGCCTAAATTGACAAATGCCGCGTCGATTCCGGGCAAAATGTTCTCCACACTACAGGTATAAATATCACCGAGGAGCAACTCTCCGCGGTTGACAAAAAACTCCGCCACCCGATCATTTTCTAACAGAGCGGCAATGCTGTCTTGTTCGGATATAACTAATGACTTTCTCATAGGTTCCTCTACTTATTTAACTTTTGAAAGTTCTTTCTCTATTTCAGGAGGCTCTGTCGTGGTGTCCCCCTGACGATAACTTTTTAGATCGTGATTAATCAGCTCAATTGCATTACGGCCTTTAAGACCGGTTCTACATATCCTCCATTTAATTTTTGGACTTATGCGTTCCAAAAGGTCCTGGGGCTTTACATACAATTCAGAGTTGCAGGAAAGCTCCATCTCTAAAACTAATTCTTTGCTATCTGTTAGTTCAAGTCGCTTGATACCATCCCTGATGTTTTTCATGGTCGGTTGATCTTGGCTTGCACCGGACTTCTTCTTTCTCCTGCCTTTGCGGCGTTTCTTCCGCACAGCCACGAGAATTTCGTCTGCTTCATTGATCTCATCCACCTTGGAAGAAACCATATCTAATACTGATTCGGTATCGTCTTGCTGTTCGCCATCCACATGGGAGAAGGACAATCTGTATGTGGCTGTCTGAAGGGCGCTGGAAAGTGACTCCACCGGCTTCTCCATAAGCTCAAATACTCTTGTGACCTGAACCTCCTCAGGAAGCTGGGCATTGACTCTGGAGCGAAACTCGGTCAGGTCTATGCGCTCAGCCACTTCCAACTCAGCCACCTCAGCCGAACTCTCCATAAATAGAGATAATGGCGCAGCCAGAGAAAGCTTGGGAGAAGGATTGAAGCCCTGACTGTAAGACATTGTTATCTGAGCCCTTCGCAGCGCTCGAATTAAAAGAGTTTGTAGATCGAGATGGCCGATAAAACGCAGGTCACCGGTCTTGGTGAACTCAAATCTCAATCTTTGAACAGTCTCCACCGGTGGTGCTTCTTGCGGCTTGGTGAAAAACAGTGAAGGATGGGAGTCATCATCATCATGCGCGGCAAGCTCCTTCACGAAAGGATTTTTCTTCATCACTTCCGGACTCGGGTTTGCCAGTTCATGGTTGGTATCCAGCTCGGTGCAGACACCGCAGGCATGACAGGTATTCTCTGTGCAATTGCCCGTCTCGTCTTCGGAGATAGCCTTCTCCCACTCTTTCTGCATCCACCAGTTGTGCAAGCCGATATGAACAACTTCCCAGGCCTGGGTTGAGCCGACTTCACGGTCGACACAAGCCATCTCTTCCAGCGTAGTGCCGCTCTCTTCGGCTACCTCATGCCAGAGGGAAGGTCTAAATTGATCATCCCAGGCATCAAATGTAGCGCCGGCTCTAAATGCCTTGTAGATCAGATCTGAGTAACTTCTATCGCCCCTGGAGATAACAGCTTCAAGAAGACTGATCTCAGGCTCGGTTACATTCAAGGTGACATTATTTAGACGGGCTTCTTTCAGCGCGTTCTTAAGAACTCTATGTTTACGTCGAGTCTCTTCCCGGCTCACCTGACCGAACCACTGGAAAGGCGTAAAGGGCTTGGGTACGAAATTTGAAATCGTACAGGTAAACTCAATCTGTTTAGCATGATTATCGGGATCGGCTCTTCTGATCAAGCGACATTTTTCAGTTGCTTCTTTCAAGAGTTCGATAATTCCCATCAGGTCTTCATCGGTCTCGGTGGGGAGACAACACATAAAATAGAGCTTTACCGAGTTCCAGCCGGATTTATAAGCCGACTCAATGGCGGAAATAATCTGTTGATGATTGAGTCCTTTATTTATCACTCTTCTCATCCGCTCGGTTCCCGCTTCAGGCGCGAGGGTGATACCGGATTTACGAACCGTCTTCAACTCTTCCGCGATGTCGAGATTCATCCGATCGGCTCGCTGGCTGGGAAAGGAGATCGAGGTCCTTCTGGAGCTATGTTCTCTGTTTAGCGCCCGGACAGATTCGGTGAGGCTTGTGTAATCACTGACACACAAAGAGAGCATGGAGTACTCTTCGTGACCGCTGTTAGCCAGAGCTTTTTTGGAAAGGTCAAGAATGTCTTCAGCGGAACGCTCCCGCACAGGAAGGAATGAGTAACCCGGTTGGCAGAATCGACAACCTCGGTCACACCCTCTTCTAACTTCCAGAACCTCGCGATCATGCACCAGGGCTAGATATGGAACAAGGGACTTGGTGGGTTGATTGACATCATTCAGGGGTGAGACTTGCCGGAAAACCCTCTCATTAATTCCGGTCTTGTCACCATCAAGGGCCGGGAACCAGCTTCTTGACAGTTGATCATAAGGAGAGGAGCTATCAATATTCAAACCGAGAAATTCGCGGAGGTCCTCAACCGATCGGGGTTTCGCCACCGGCTCACCTTCGCTCTGAACAGAGAGGATGGGAACATAAATGCCCGGAACTTCAAGGGCAAGCTTGTAAAGCAATCTTCGTCTAACGAACTTAAGAGCTTCGCCGGTCAGTTCACCATGTACCTCTGCCAGCTGAGACTTAACCTCATCTATAATCTTCAGAGCCCTGGGTACGGCGGATTCGCCATCGCCGATCATAAAAAAGTCGAAGAAGGCAGCCATGGGCTCCGGATTTATGGCCGAGGGTCCGCCTCCGAATACAAGAGGAAAGAGCCTCTGGGATTCACGGTCTTCACTAAGAATCTCCAGCTTTGATAGCTCAAGCATATTGAGAACATTGGTATAGGTCAGTTCGTACTGAAGCGAAAAGCCCACTAGATCGAACTCAGAGACAGGTCTTCTCGATTCCCACGCCCATAGCGGAATCTCTCTTTCTCTTAAAATGGCTTCCATATCGCGGGCCGGGGCGTAGGTTCGGTCAACCATGAATTCAGGAATCTGATTGACCACCTGATAGAGGATCTTCAGTCCGAAATTGGACATTCCCAGCTCGTATATGTCTGGAAAAGCAAGAAGTAGTCGAGCCCGGGCCGATTCAAAGCTCTTGCGGACAGCGCCCCACTCATTTCCCAGATACTGACCGGGTTTTTCGACCAGCTCCAAAATCTCATCAAAATCGAGTTTATTTTCTATTTGCGAATTTGCCGCGACTTTCACGTTTCTTACGCTCTGTTAGTCTCAGGAAATAATCTGACGTCCAATGAACCCATGGCTCAAAAGTACCTCTGGCTCCTTTCAGACCTGCCGCGCACCCTCTTCTAATCTTCTTAACAAGCGACTGCGCAGGGAGCAAAATGCTCGGAAACAGGCTAAAGGATAAACTTCTCTTGAGCGTTGACCGGACCTGGACGAGGTCTCAACGAGTGAGTTCGAAAGGTCCAACCTCAAGTGTCACCATTATATCGTTTTATAAGCTTAAATAAATATCTTGACTATCTTTAATCTGATTATTTACAAGTCTGTGAGACAGACAGACGGATAAACGCCACTTCCGGGAGAGTATTCAGGCTTGGATGCCAGAGGGCGTGATATATTCGCAGAAGAGATTCTTATATACGACCGGATTCGACTGGTTACTGCAGGACCTTTACACGATTACACGATGATTTTAGAAGCATTTGCCGAATATCTTCATGAAGCCGACCCGGACATCCATTCCAGTGATGTCCTGGTGCAATGGCTTCTAGAGATGATGATGAATGCCAATCCCAAATCTCCGATAGAAAGGGTAATCCAACTCGAAATTTCTATCTGTGATGAGACTGCGGAGAAACCTGACGATTGCTGCGCCATAGCCCTTCCCAAATCCGCCCACATCCTTGAGAGACTGACGGCTGTCCTGGACAACATGGTATCCGCCAGTGAAACCGGCGATCATAATTATGAGTTTCGAGGCGCATCCCAGTCAGGAAGCAGACTGCTCAAAAGCCTGGATGAGTACAGCAAGAGCTATGAGAACCAGAAGTGGGCTCGATGGGTTCACCAGGTAAAAGCAAGTGACTTTAAAGGGGAGAAGAAAAATAACCCCTGACCTGACCTCAGATAACCGACAATTCCTGCACCTGGAACATTTAGTAAAATTTGCCTGTCTCTTATGTTTATGACCCCAATCACCCGAAAGGAAAAATTATGCAAGCCGTGTTCAAACCTGGTTTGAATTCCATCCTGGCTCTAACCACCCTGCTTATATCTCTTGCTTTACCGATAGCAACCGACACTGCTCTGGCAGCGGAAAATATCAGTTTGCGAAAAGGTGTCTCCTTCGTCGAAGACAAGGACAGTGGCTTTCCTATTATTGCCGACAAGTTGGATGACGCGCAGGTGGCTTCCGGACAGGTGAACTTGCTTTTCTTTGGGGCTTCAGGAGATTTGAATACGGCCAGACAGGCCAAACGTCTGGTCGGCACTTATAACAAGCTGAAGGACAAAGGGATAAAGTTCATTGTGGTCAATGTGGACAAACCAGCCAACAAAGAGGCAGAGTCCTTGATTAAGAAGTACTATAAAGGCTACATTCCTTGCCAGACGGTTATCGACTCCAATGGAACCACCACATGGAGCAAAGTGGGCGAAGTCTCCGAAAAAGAAGTAACCAGGCAGCTGCTTAAAAATCTCAGCAAATGAGAGAAAGAAAGTCTGAGAATAGATCGGAGCCCAAACTTTGCGACCCCATATACGGTGCGCCACCCTGCCAGGGACCATGACAGTCCGAGCCTCCGGTAACCAGCATTTCATGCGTCCGGGCAAAGTTTAGCAGTCGCACTCTTGCCTTCTCGTCGTGATAGGAATGAAATACCTCAATACCCATGACACCTGCCTGCTTGAGAGCAAGGAGAAGGTCTTCCGTCTCACATCCTTCATAACCCGGGTGAGCTACTATGGAAATGCCTTTGGCAGAAAGAATAGCTTGAAGTCCTTCTTCCAGGGAGATCCAGTTTCGTGGAATACTCTTCAAAACGGAATCGCAAGAGTCGGAGCCGAAAAATCTTGCATAAGCTTCTCCAATATCATTAGCGATACCACAGGCGATAATAGCTTTCGTAAGGTGGGCTTTTCCGATGGTTCCCGGACCAACTTCCTCGATAATGGATTGCATAGTAAGGGGCAGTCCCTTACCATTTAGAAACTCAACAAGATCAAGGGCAAACTGGTGACGGACGAGCTTATTTCTAGAAAGCACAGACCGTAACTCTGTCCATGCCTCTGACTCTGGGATAACTACATCCGGGAAATAGCCCAGCAAGTGTAAATCCCTTCCCTGGAAGCGAACCGAAACTTCCACGCCGTTCAAAAATTTCAAATCAGATCTACTGCAACCGGCAAGATGGCTCCTGGCAGGCTCCAGCCCCTCAACGGAATCATGATCCGTTAGCGCAATTATGCTGAGATTTTGAGCAAGCGCGTGATCCACAATCTCTTCAGGAGACCAGGTGCCATCAGAATAGTGGCTGTGCATATGCAAATCTACAAATTCTCGAACTTTCAGCAACTCTCTGAGTCCTGGTAAATTCTCTCGATTCTGACCGACTTACCGGTCTCTTTGTCTATCTGAAATCTAACTCCGCACACGACTGTGGGACCCTGAGCAATTTCCAGACGGCTTGGAAGCTGACTGATCAAGCGGCGAAAGACCAACTCTTTGTCCATTCCTATAACACCATCCCTGGGCCCACAAAGACCGGCATCAGTTATGTAAGCGCAACCACCTGGTAAAACCCTGGCATCGGCTGTCTGAACATGGGTATGGGTGCCGAGACAGGCAGCCACGCGACCATCTAGATAAAGCCCCAGAGCAACCTTTTCTGCAGTGGCTTCCGCATGGAAATCAACTATTAAAGCATCAACATCTTCTCTCAACTCCTCAATTAATTCGTCCGCCAATAAGTAAGGCGAACGCAGAGGTTCCATGAAGACACGGCCCATCAAGTTGATTATGCCTACCCGAAAGCCATCGGACTCAAATATGAAAGAGCCTTTCCCTGGAGTGCCTGGAGGATAGTTCGCCGGACGCAATATAAACGGGGAATCATCGATAAATTCAAAAATCTCTTTCTTGTCGAAAGTATGGTTGCCGCCGGAGAGAACGTGAACACCACTCTCTACAAATTCGTTTACAATCTTGCGCGTCAAACCAAAGCCATGGGCGGAGTTCTCAGCATTGACTATAATCAGGTCTGGTTCCACCTGGCTATTTTTCAAAGACTGAAGGTACTGCTTCACATGCAAGCGACCGGGCCGGCCAACCACGTCCCCGAGAAACAAAACATCGAATAAATTGCTAGACTGCATTTATAGAGCATACTCTATAACCATGGAAAGTACTTTTAAATGCGAATAACCAGGATAGAAAGAGTAATAAAAGTGCTGATGCCACCACCGGCTGTGATTATGCTTGGCGGGCTCCTTCTCTTGTCAACAGAGCTGCCGTCCCACGCAAACAAGAACAAATCTGACCCAAAAACCCATGCCTCTCCGACGGCTCCAGCCAGGAAAACAGCGCCTAAGAAAAGAAGTAGGGGTACAACCCTGGTCCCGCCGCCACCGCCTACGATTCCCAGTGTGATAGAAAGCGGGCCGGTTAGCATCGGCTCCACCGGATTCATCGACTATCTATCCGAAGAGGATCTCGAATGGAAAAAAGAGAGCCTGGAAAAAGAGCTGGCGGCAAGAGAGTTGGACTTGCAGGATAGTAAAACGATTTTAGAACGCAAACTAAAGCAATCCGAAACCTTTGAAGCGCTCTTTGCTGAAGGGGTGGTATCAAAGCGTGAACTGGAAAATACTCGAAGACAAACAGCTCGTTTGAAAAGAGACGTCGAAAGAGAAAATAGAAGCGTTGAGGAAGTGAAAAGAATCCTCTCAAAAATAGATCAAAGATTGGCTACTGTGAACAAAAAAGCGACGCCAAAGAGAAGCAAGAAGAAAAAATCTCGCTAAAGACTCATTCTCAGATTCAGCTTCCTTTCTCTTCATCTTTCTGTTCAGGAAGAGACGCCAGCTTTGCCATGCCTGATTTTTGGTAACCGTAGAGAAAATAAACCACCGTGCCCAGACCCATCCACACGAAGAATCGAATCCATGTAACAAAGGGTAGACTGATCATAAGAAAGAGACAGAAGAATATGCCGAGCCAGGGCACAATCGGGACGAATGGACAGAGAAAAGGTCTTTCTCTATTAGGATCGGTACGCCTCAAAAGAATAACGCCACCGCAGACAATGATAAAAGCGGTGAGGGTACCGATATTAGTCAACTCAGCGGCCTGACTTATGTCGATAAACATGGAGGCAAGGGCCACCAGAATTCCGGTTCCAAGGGTAGGCAATAGAGGAGTCTTGTAGCGTGGGTGAAGTT
>MDTD01068480.1_pt1 | contig 16677 bp, 15 predicted proteins | sample 811221 | NCBI WGS metagenome assembly MDTD01 (sample SAMN05326646, study PRJNA326480) | marine metagenome | isolation source: seawater | place: Pacific Ocean: South West | collected 2011 | reverse complement strand
ATTTATCTAGTTATAGTCCAACCAATTTGCCTCCACTAAAGCTCAGTTGGTAGAGCAACTGATTTGTAATCAGTAGGTCGTCAGTTCGACTCTGACAGGTAGCTTAAAATCTGCGTTCCCTAACTAATCTTTACTGAAAACTCACAAATGTATCTTCATGCATGTGAGTGTGGCTTCTAATTTCAATCTCATAAACTCCAAGAAGAACCTCATCGTTTGCCGCCTTTCTGTAAAACTGTGCATGCTTTAAATCTGGCAGCATTGGAATAGCTAAAACGAAAATACTATTAGTTCTATCCAGCATTTCCGAATAATTTGATCCCTGATGGGAAGTGAATGCACTAATCTCATAGGCAGGTATTGTTGCAACTTTTACCCCCTGCTGGTTAAAGAATTTAACAAAAATTGAATCATTGATTAATGAGTCATACAACTTCTCTTCAAGATCAATTTTCATTTTGTCATACGTGTCTTCATTTTGTTTCTGCACATACAAGATGCTATCCCATGAATAACTTTCAATTGATTTAAGTCTTGAAAGTTCTGGTTTATCGATGATTGTTATAGTATTTGCAGTTGGGTTCAGAGAAAATTGTAATTTCCCTGAGCCGTATATCTTAGAACCGTGAGATATTGCATCAAAAGATGACAAAAATAATATTAAAAATACAATAAGTTTCATAATTTACTCCTTAATAATAAGTCCAGTTAATGTTAAATTGTGCGCCCAAACCAGAGTATTCATACCAATATTTGAAAAATCCCCATTCAACCATTCTTTCGTTATTAAATGCTATCGGGTTTGTATAGACTGTTCCGTCTGCCCATACTCCATAATGAGTTGAGCGGCATATTCTTTGCTCAACTTCTTCCCAGGTGCTTTCCTTAAGAGGGCAATACCAGTCGCCTAGCCTCTCTGGTCCAAAACTTCCGTTGTATACATCCCCCCAGGTTTCAATATCGTCTACAGCCTTTATGATTGAATCAGAATTTAAAGGCACAATTCTGTATGCAACAGTTGTATAGTTGTTATTAGGATCTCTTTCAACAGTTACTGAGCTTTGATTTCTAGTGCCTGAAATTTCTTCATATACTCTTGGAGAATTATAGTGTGATAAGTACCATCTGAGCTCATAGTTATTTTTGTCAAAAAGGAAATCAGTTGAAACAGAAACTTGTTGATTGTCTGAACTTAAGCTCGCTTGAACGTCGTGCATTCCCTGTTCGACAAAAGATCTTAATAAAAATCCTTCCTCCGCAACTCTATCGTAATTATAACTATCCGATAAAACCCTGTTTAAATGCCAATCTTGAAAATCACTTGAACTTGTATAGTAACCATTCATTATTGAATCATAACTTGCACGATAGCAATATGTGTCGTGAGTATAACAACCTTGCCAATAGCCTATTGCACTGGTGCTTGTATCTGATTGGTCGTCTCTTCCTGGAATACTTGACGTACTCGAATATTGATGTGACCACTGTGTTTTTAAGGCATCCTGAATAAAACTTGTATCAATATATGTTTCTTGACGTGGATATCGGCCGGTTAGATCATAAGCAGGATTTCCATCGTCATCTGTTGCAATAAAATCACTAATATATCCATCCCCAGCGTTAAGATATCCATGACCAAACTCATGTTTAAGAGTCGACAGCAGCCCATTAGGTCCAGCTGTGTACCGAGTGCAGCCCTCATTGCAATTGGCTGCAGTTCTTAAAGGTTGAATGTTGACGTTGCCAAGGTTAACACCACGTCCATCTATTCCAGTGATTACTGAATAATTATCAAAATAATTTGCCTCAAAATAATTATTTGCATAATTCCTGATGATTGGAGCAAGTTCACGTATGCAGTAGATATCTGGGTCGCTATTTTCAGCAGGACAATTTTCAAAGTTATTATCTTGGCTACCAGTAACAACACCTAAAGTGCTATCTCCAATTGGAGATTCTATTACAACCATATTGAACATTGAATTTACTTCATTAACCAAAGCTGGATTGTTGTTGTGGACAAAATCTTTTATAAAGTATTTAAAGGCATCCCTGCCCGCTAGCAAGACTTCTTCACTAGGCATTGCATCAAGTACAACTGCCCATCGAAAACCTCTGTTAGCATCAGAAACATTTCCCCATAAAGTGTAGACATTATCATCACCACTAACTGCTTTAGGAAATGCTGCCCACAAATTTAATGTTGAAGTAGCTGAACTCTCACCATCTGAAACTACCAACGAAACTGTCTTATGTCCGGCCACAAAAGAATTAGAAAAATTTAAGTTGGCAGAACTACCCTGTATGTCATCAACTGCAATAGTTTGACCATCAGCTGAAGCTGTAAGAGTTAAGTCTGCATTTGAAGATTCAATATCGGAAAAAGACAAATTTATAGCAAGCTTTCCCTCTGCTGTTGTGAGCGAGAGTGGATACTCTGAATCATCACTATTAATAAGAGATGCTTCTATTACTGGAACATCATTTATTGAGTTAATGGTAAGGCTAACTTTGGCAGAAGCGCTGACACCCTCCGCAGAAGCAGTCACTTCAAATTCGTCATTGCCGTAGTAGTTTGCATCAGGAGTGTAAGTGAAATTTGTTCCTGAAAAACTCACAGAGCCGTAATCAGGCTCATTGGTCAAAGAGTAAGATAGATTGGCTGATCTATTAGTTGTAATGCTCAGGCCTGTGCTGAGTTGCACGTCTTCATCAGTTGAATGTGATGAATCAGCAAAGTCAATTGTTAAAGGTGGGGGTGGGGGTGCAATTGGAGTTTGATCTGCTCCGCCTCCGCCGCCGCCGCCGCAGGCTGTAAGAAATATAACGGTTAAAAACGATAAAAGTTTCTTCATTTTTTCTCCCTTAGATTTAAATTTTATTATGTCATAAATTTACACGTTTAAATAAAAAGGCACCTTAATGGTGCCTTTAATTTTTTATTTTTAGTAAAAATTTATCTAGTTATAGTCCAACCAGTTTGTCTGTACCAAAGCTCCTCCTCTTCAAGCTCAGCAACAAAATTTACCATTCCATCTTTATTGAAACCAATTCTAGTGATGGCATATTGTTCAGCATCTACACCGGATTCAGCATCTTTAAATTTTCGCCAATGCAATACATAAGCTGAACTGACGCCTGCCACAGCTTCAATTACATTGTAGTCAATCATATTGCTGCCCCAATCCTCTGCAGAAGAACCATTGATGCCTACCAACCAATCAGCTTTAATAAATCTTGGATTCACAACACCCAAGGCCAGCTCAAGATCCAGTTCCTTACCATCGCGTAAAACAGTTATTGAAGATACATCGCCAAGCTTTCTTGGACCAGGTTCAGCATCTTGCCAAGCACTATCACCATCAATCGAAAGCACAACATCACCAACCTTCATGGCTGCAGCAGCTGAACTTCCCTCCACAGTGCTGGTAATGGTGTTTGGGTTTTCGCTCTGAGGATTGTAATAAAATCCAAAGCCAACAAATCTATCAGGATAGTTGTATCCGTCATCAGCCATATGCTTTTCGACCATAGATGCAAAGGCATCTCTTCCTTCATAACCAGCACTCACCATAGCTTTTGCAATGTCAGCCATATTGCCAGGCTTATGATGATCTGCAGGCAAGAAAAATGTTGTTAATATTGCTACCAAAAATAAGAAAATTCTCTTCATAATCTCTCCAAAAGTTTAGTTTTGATTATACATAATTTACTTTAAGAGAGCTGATTAGTTATCTAAATATCTGGCATACCAGTCGAGATAGCTATCCATTCTATGAGTTCGGTTGCTGGGTTTGCTTAAACCATGATGTTCACCTGGGTAGATTAACAACTTTGTATCAATATTGTTATGTCTTAATGCTTGGTACATTTGTTCTGAACCAATAAGAGGAACATTAAAATCTTTTTCACCCACCAAAAATAGAGTTGGTGTAATTATGGTGTCTGCCTCAAAAAATGGATATGAAATTCTCATCCATACATCTAGATTCTCCCATGGTGTTCCAAGCTCAGAAATGTATTCTCTTATGTAATGATCATCTCCAAAGCCACTTAAGATATTTGAGATCCCTGCTCCTGAGGTAGCTGCCTTAAATCTGCTATCGCTAGCTATTACATAGTTTGTCAGCATACTTCCATAACTCCATCCGCCTATGCCTAGCCTCGCAGAGTCAACGTATGCTTTTTCGACAATAAAATCAGCGGCGGCAATTATATCTTTTGCATCTACATTGCCCCAATCTGCAAAAATTGCTTTCTGAAATTCCTCCCCTCTGCCACTACTGCCCCTTGGATTTACTGCTAAAACTAGATATCCATTGGAGGCAAAGATCTGCCATTCCATGTTAAAGCGAACACCATATTGACTAACTGGCCCTCCATGTATTCTTATTAAGAGAGGATATTTTTTATTAGGATCAAAATCATGTGGTTTAATTAAAAGTCCAAAGATCTCAGCACCATCAAAAGATTCAAATGAAATAACCTCAGTAGAAGCAAAGTTTTTGGCCTTAAACAACTCGTTATTACCTATAACTTTGCTGATGCCATTATCACTTAATTTAAAAATTGATTTGGGCTCTGTTACGGTAGAGCTCTCAAAAAGCAAATCATCTCCGCTAACCTCATAACGAGAAATGTACATATCCTCAGGAGTAATCTTTATTATTTCATCTTCAAAAGAATACGAAGCTAACTGATTTTTAAGGTTGTCTTCAATTAAAAAATACAAAGTCTTAGAATTGTTTGACCATCTGGGTGATGTGGTATTTCTGTCTAAACTTTTTGTAAGGTATGTAACCTTTTTGCTGGCAATATCTACCACCGATACATGATCTATTGCGTACCAAAGAAGTTCAGGCTTACCGCCAGCAATGTAAGCAATCTTTTCAGAATCGTTACTCCATTGAAGTCCCCCTGCAGACCATCCTGCTGAATCTGAACCTAAATCAAAGGTCAGTTGAATTTCTTTTGTTGGGTCTTTTAATTCTCTATAAAAAAGGTCTGAATTATTATGTCTGTCAGAGTCTTCTTTTTTTGTGACATAAGCAACTAGCTTGCCATTTGGAGACCAGCTTGGAGATTTGTAGTTTCTGTTATCATTGGCAAAAGCACTTATTTCTCTTTTTACTAAATCTGCAATGTAAAGATGGTTGGTTGTATCCTCCAAGAAACCTTGGCGATCTTGTTTGAATTGATAGCGGTCAATTTCAATTGGTTTAGTTTTATCTTTTGACTTTCTTTCAGTACCAACAAAAACAATTTTGGTTTCATCTGGTGAAACATCAAACCCTGTTATACTTCCGTCATATCTGGTAATCTGCTTTCTCATCCCAAAAGGTAGTGTTTTTTTCCAAATCTGTTGAGTCCCACGAAGTGTGCCAGCACCCTCTGCAATAAAAAAAATATGCTTACCAGCTTGTCCAAGCTGTACATTAGAATATGATGCCCTCTTATCAAAAACCTTAATCTCTTTACCACTGACATGATTTTTCAGAAATAGCGATGATTCATAAGATTTTCTATCTTTTGAAATTTGCGTCTTTTCATAAAGAAATACTTCTCCTGATGGCAGCACATCTACAATACTTGTTTGTTGTAAATTTAGAAGATCTTCTGTTGAAATCTTAGTTTTTTCGTTACAAAACAATATGTTAGAAAGCAAAAATAAAGTAAGAAATAGATTTGAAAACTTAAACAATGTGATTTTCTCTGGATTTCTCAGCGGTGTGTATGATACCACTTTTTGTCTTATATGGTTTAGCTTTAATACCCTTGGTTCCCTCTTTTAAAACAAGAAAACCTGTCATTGCCATTAATGACATAAGCCCACAAAATCCAACTAGAATGTATTGCAACATTCTATTATCTTATTACAAATGCGCTTAAAAATAAAATTTACGTAATGAAGAAAATGCAAAGGAAAGATCTCAAAATCTTATTATTGCAAATCAGAGACGAGCAAAAGGTCAGAGATGAGGAGCGCCTAAGCTTTGCTAGATATAGCAATTTGAATCCTAGCCAAATCCACGTTCACAATGTTTTTGAAATTCCTAATTTTGAACCGAATATAGTTGATGGTTTCAATGCACTTTATATTGGAGGTGCAAGTGAAGCTAATGTCTTGATGCCAAATAAGTATATATTCGTGAAAGATTGCCTGAAATTAATAAGATATGCGTCGGAAAAGAATGTGCCTACTTTTGCTTCATGTTTTGGTTTTCAGCTGGCCATACTAGCATTTGGAGGAAAAATATTGAGCCAAGATACCGATTATGAAATGGGTAGTATTCCAATCACTCTAACTAATCTTGCCAATGTAGATAAAGTTTATAAAGGAATAAGAAGTGGCTTTCCAGCAATATCTATTCATAGACAATATGCAATAGAGCTTCCCTCTAAACTGGATTTACTTGCTTACACTGCTAATTGTCTGCACAGTTTTAAAGTTCGAGATAAAGATATGTGGGCATTTCAATTTCACCCAGAGGTTGACAGAGCTACTGTTTTTGAAAGGCTAAGAATTTACAAAGAAAAATACACAAAGAATGATCAACAATTTCAGAATGTTTTAGACTCACTCGTTGAAACTCCAGAGTCTCACCAGCTTATGGCGAACTTCGTCGATAGAGTTTTACTCAGTCGAGAGATAGTCGGCCACTAAATAAGTTAAACCTCTAACGCCTTCATCAAGCGCATCATCATGTACAAAGAAGTAAGGCGAATGATTTGGTGCAGCTTCAGAACTTGCCCCAAAGTTAGTTGAGTCTAAACCAATACCGGGCTTATTAACACCCAACCAAAAAAAGACTCCTGGAATTTCTCGTGAAAAATAAGAAAAGTCCTCTGCTCCTGTTGCTGGAGCCTCCAAAAGTACAAATTTACCTTGTGACGCTTCCATAAGACTGCTCTGTAACTTTGCTGTGAGGTCTTTGTCATTGACAGTTACAGGATAAAAACCTCCGACATCAAATTCAACATTCACTTCAGTGCCTGTTCCCACTGCAATGCCCCTAGCAATTTGTTCTATTTCCTCATAAATTTCTTTTCTAAGCTCAGGATCGTATGTTCTTATTGTTCCCATAAGCATAGCCTCATCAGGGATAATATTATTTCTTGTTCCTGCATCAACCATTCCTACAGATACGACTGCTGGATTGTTAATAATATTTATACGTCTACTCACAATGGTATTTAATGCCTCTATTAGTTGTGATGCTGCCATAATTGGATCAATTCCAGACCACGGTGTTGATCCATGTGTTTGAACACCTTTTATTATGATTCTATATGCTGAAGCTGCAGCTAATGCGGGTCCTGGCTTTATTGCAATATAACCATTGGGCATATTGGTAACATGAAGCCCAAAAATTGCTTCAGGATTATATCTTTCGAATATTCCCTCTTCTAACATCATCTTGGCTCCACCCCCTTCATCTTCAGGGGGTCCCTCTTCGGCAGGCTGGAATATTAAGAGCACATTGCCCTTAAGTTTGTCTTTATTTTTTACTAAGAATTCAGCAACCCCCATCAAGATTGAGACATGGGCATCGTGCCCGCACGCATGCATGACACCAACATCGTTACCTAAATATGTAGTTCTTACAGTTGATGCAAATGGTAATCCTGTTTTTTCAGTAACAGGCAAAGCATCCATATCAGCTCTGACCGCAACAGTAGGTCCTGGGCTTCCGCCTTCAATCAATGCAACTACTCCTGTATAAGCAATCCCTGTTTCAACTTCCAAACCTAATTCTCTTAGATGGTCCGCAACTTTCTTTGAGGTTCTAAATTCTCGGTTTGCAAGCTCTGGGTGTTGATGTATGTCGTGTCGCCACTCAATAACTTTAGGCATTAACTCATCAAGGCTTTCCTCAAGGGCAAGCTTTAATTCTGAATCCGCAAAAGCAAATAAATTAATTATTAATAATGAAATGATGCTTAATCTCATACCTTAACTATAATACGTGGTTAAGATGCTGAAAAGAAAATGTGCTTAAAAAATGAATTCAAGCGAATCAACCCAAAAACAGGAAAGCCTTTTAAACAAGGCTATAAAGATGAAAATGGAAGAATTTTCTATTCATATGTTAAGAAGATTGGCAATGATGGATGGTATCTTGAAGAATGGAAAAAAGATTTAACAGCATTTAAAGCAAAGAAGGCAAAGGAAAAAAATAGTGAAGGATAACCAACTGAGACCTTTTCATCTAGCTATACCGGTGAGTAGTCTTAATGGAGCCAGACAATTTTATGGAAATGTTCTGGGATTAACTGAAGGAAGGTCTTCAAACCATTGGATAGACTATAATTTTTTTGGCCACCAGCTTGTTTGCCATCTTTCTGATACTACAAATCAAATCATAAATAATGTTGATGGACAAGAGATTCCTGTTCCTCACTTTGGAATTGTTTTGAGCTGGGAGCAGTTTGAAGACTTTAGCCAGTCACTAGCTGACAAGAAGGTAAATTTTATAATTGAGCCCTACCTAAGGTTTAAAGATAAACCAGGGGAACAACTCACAATGTTCTTAAAAGATCCTTTTGGGAATGCTATTGAATTTAAAGCATTTAAAAATGATAAGGACTTATTTAAAGCCTTATGAAGTATTCGTTAGAAGATTTTCATAATAAAGCTATAAATGATTATCAAATCAAAAGTGATTGGTCTCAAGAAGCACTTACTGAGGCGAAAATCATTAATTCTGATATCAAAAAAGATGCATCATTTCTCGATTATCCCTTTGTAACAATCGATGGTGAGGATGCAAAAGATTTTGATGATGCTATTTATTGTGAGCTTATTGACGAAGGCTTTAATCTTAAAGTTGCAATTGCTGATGTTTCACACTACGTCAAAGAGGGTTCCCATTTAGATTTCGAAGCAATGAATAGGGCAACCTCTACTTATTTTCCTAGAAAAGTTATTCCAATGTTGCCCGAAAAATTATCCAATGAAGTTTGCTCACTGCAACCAAAGAAATTTAGGAGAGTTTTGTATGCAGATATTAAGCTTGATAAAGATGGGCATGTACAAGCATACCAATTTAAGCGCGGCATGATTAAGTCGGTTGCAAGATTAACCTATAACGAAGTTGAGGGTTTTATTGACAGTAAATTTGAGGGTCTTGAGAGTGCCTATCAAAAATCTTTAGCGGCCTCCTATTTGCTTTTTCAAAAACTTCTAAAACTTCGTGCTTATAGAGGCGCACTGGAATTAGATATAGCTGAGCCAGTACTAAATATGAATACCCAAGGTTTTGTTCAAAAGCTTACGTCAAGGAGAAGGCTTGTTGCTCACCAGCTAATTGAAGAATTTATGCTGGTGGCGAATGTATGTGCGGCAAATATTCTAAAGAAAAATTTTCCACAATCTGTTTTTAGAAACCATGATTATCCTGAAAGCCTGAAGATTGATCGTCTTAGTCAAAGCTTGAAGAAACGAGGTCTTAATTGGGAAGGCAATGCTGAAAATATAAATAATTTACCCAAGCTTCTTGAACGACTTAAAAGTCGACCCGATAAATCCACATTACACATGATGGTACTCCAGTCAATGCAACGTGCTGCATACGAGCCAGAGTGCAAAGGACATTTTGGTTTGAAATATGATGAATATACACATTTCACATCACCGATTAGAAGATATCCTGATCTTATTGTACATAGGCTGTTAAAAAGTATTATTGATAAAAATCTTAATATTATTGAAAACTTAGAAGAGATTTTAGAGCACTGTTCAGCAAAAGAACGAGATGCAGAATTTGCTTCGAAACAAGTAATACAATGTTTGATTTGTTGTCACTGCAAGCAGTTCATTGGTCAAAATTTTAAGGGTTACATTAGTGGTGTAAAAGATTTTGGATTATTCGTTGATATCCCCGAGCTTTATACGACAGGAATGCTTCATGTGTCTGAGTTGCCGTCGGATAGATATAACTTCAATGCCAGATCGCAGTCACTCGATGGCAGAAGAAGAGGCAATAAGTTTACCCATGGAGACAAAATAGATGTTTATATTGGTGAAATTTCTGAGTTAGAGGGTAAAATTTCCCTCTACTACTGATTATTATGGATGTAAAAATTGCAAATTCTCATTGCATTAAAGCACTTCTAGAGTTTAATCCCTCTGTAATTAAATTATTAGAAATAGGTAAGAGATATGAAGATAAATATGAAGAAATAATCTTACTGGCAAAGCAAAATAAAATATCAATCAGAGAGACTAAGCGAACAATTCAAGCGTTATGTAAAGCTCCGGTAGTTAGAGACATCAAATCTGATGGTTATGAGCTGGGTGAGTTAGTTATTATACTGGACGAAATCCAAGACACACGAAATTTAGGATCATGCTTAAGATCGGCGTCTTTTTTTGGTGTAGATTCAGTAATTATTCCAAAAAATAATTCAGCTGAGTTTTCAAATCCTGCAGTCATTGAAACCTCAACCGGCGGAGTTTACGATATGAGACTCTATAAAGTAAGCAATATCTCACAGACCATTAAAAACCTTCAAAAAAATGATTATTGGGTTTCAGGCTTTTCTGAGCATGGGACCTCAGAAATTTCTCAGAATTCACTGGCCTCTAAAAATGCCTTAATTTTTGGAAATGAAGAAAGGGGTATAGGTCGTCTGAATCTTTCGAATTGTGACCAAATCTTGAAAATACCTCATAAAGGCCAAATATCCTCACTTAATGTATCTGTTGCAACCGCAATTGGAATGTATGAAGTATCTAAGTTCACAGATATTAAAAATTGAATTATTAAACTAAAATACTAACCATGCTTGCACAAAGAACTATAAGAAATAAAATTCGAGCCTCTGGGGTAGGTCTACACTCTGGGGTGAAAGTGAATTTAATTTTACATCCCGCTGATCCAGATACCGGAATTATTTTTCGCAGAACTGATGGCGACAAAATAGTTGAGATTCGCGCACAGGCAACTAATGTTGGAGATACAACTCTTTCGACCACTCTGGAAGCGAATGGAACTCAAGTAGCTACAATTGAGCATCTTATGTCTGCTTTAGCAGGGATTGGTGTTGATAACTGTGTCATTGATTGTGATGGCCCAGAAATTCCAATCATGGACGGCAGCTCGACACAGTTTGTTTTTTTAATTCAGGCCGGAGGAATTGTTGAGCAAAATGCAGTTAAAAAATTTATCTATGTCACAAAATCTGTTCAGGTACAGAGGGATGATGCTGTTGCTAAAATTAAACCTTATGATGGCTTCAGAGTATCATTAAGTTTAGAGTTTGATCATCCCGTTTATAAAAAATATCCTTCGACAGCATCAATTGATTTTTCACAAACTTCCTTCATAAGACAAGTAAGTCGTGCAAGAACTTTTGGAGTTTACAGTGATCTTGAGCAGCTTAAAAAAAACAATCGTGCCCTTGGAGCTAACCTGAATAATGCTATAGGTATTGGTGACGACGATATACTTAATGATGGAGGGCTTAGGTTTGCAGACGAATTTGCAAAACATAAAATGCTTGATGCCATAGGTGACTTATATTTACTGGGGCATAATTTGATAGGTGAGTTTTATGGCTATAAATCTGGTCATGCCCTAAATAATGCTCTGCTAAGGAAAATTGAAAGTGAAAATGCTTACAATATTATCGAAATTGATGAGATAAAGGATGCACCAATTAACTACCTTAAGCCAATTTCTGAAGAATTTGCCTAATGCTAAATTTCTTTAAAAATATTTTTCAGTCCTCTAATCAAAGGCGAATTAGAGAATATCAGGCAGTTGTTAAACAAATCAACCACAAAGAAGCTACCTTTGCAGATCTAAGTGCAGAGGAATTCAAAAACTTTCGATTTGATGGTGAGCCTGATAATAGTAAATTGATAGATATCTTCGCTGCTGTAAGAGAGGCTGCAAACAGAACAATTGGTCTTAGGCATTTTGACTGTCAATTGATAGGTGGACTTGTTTTGAATGGAGGCAATATTGCAGAAATGAAAACTGGAGAGGGGAAAACATTAGTTGCAACATTGCCAGCAGTGCTTAATGCCCTTTCTGGAAAAAAGGTTTTTGTGGTTACAGTTAATGACTATCTTGCAGAACGAGATGCTAATTGGATGAGACCAATATATGAGTATTTTGGTTTGTCCGTAAATTCCCTAACCTCAACCCAAAGTTTTGAAGATAAAAAATTTACTTATGAAAGCGATATTATCTACTGCACAAGCAGTGAATTGGGGTTTGATTATCTGAGAGATAATATGGTCCTTTTTAAAAATCAAAAAGCTCAAAGAGACCTTAATTTTGCAGTTGTAGACGAAGTTGACTCAATTCTAATCGATGAAGCAAGAACACCTCTGATAATATCTGGAGCTACTGATGACGATGCATCGGCTTATCCGATATTCTTAAAAATTCTGCCGCTACTAAAACGACAACTAAGGGAGGGTACAGAAGAGGAACCACTTCAAGAGAGTGAAAGAGGAGACTTCTTAATTGATGAAAAAATTAGGTCAGTTGACCTCACGGATGATGGCTTCGAAAAAATTGAAAAATTTTTAACTGAACGCAACATGATCAATCCTGATGAATCTCTTTATACAACAAACAACCTTAAATTTTTGAAATATATCCAAGCTACACTTAAAGCCAACCTATTGTTTGAGAAAAATGTCCACTATGTTGTAGAGACAGGCAAAGTAATTCTAATTGATGATAATACAGGTAGAAAGTTGCCAGGCAGAAGGATATCTGAAGGTGTACATCAAGCTCTAGAGTGTAAAGAAAAAGTTCAAATCCAACAGGAAACGCAAACACTTGCATCAACCACTTACCAAAATTTCTTTAGGCTATTCGATACTATCTCCGGGATGACAGGTACTGCCGACACTGAAGCAGCTGAATTCAAACAAATATATAATATGGATGTTGTTGTTGTACCTACCAATCAGCCTATGATCAGGGATGATGTAAATGATATTGTCTATGTTAATGAAGAGGATAAATACCAGGCAGTAATTTCAGAAATTAAAGAAATTAATGCCAAAAAGGCTCCTATTCTAGTTGGAACAGCTAGCATTGAAAGTTCAGAAAAACTCTCAAATATTCTCAAGAAACAGGGCATAAGGCACCAAGTACTTAATGCTAAATATCATGAGAAAGAGGCAAACATAATTGCAGAGGCAGGTCGGCCAGGAGCTATTACAATTGCTACTAACATGGCAGGTCGAGGGACCGACATTGTTTTGGGAGGCAAACAAGAGGAGGGAGACTCTGAGTGGCAATCAAAACATGATGAAGTAATTGCCGCTGGGGGATTACATGTGATTGGTACTGAAAGGCATGAATCAAGACGAATAGACAACCAACTTAGAGGAAGATCAGGGAGACAAGGCGATCCAGGCTATTCTAAATTCTTTCTCTCTCTGGATGACACGGTTTTAAGACTATTTATTGACGAGAATAGAAAACAACTATTTTCACGATTAAGTGATGGTATGGATGATTCGAGTATTGAGCATCCTCTTCTGAATGGTGCGATTGCTAATGCTCAAAAAAAGATCGAAGGAAGAAACTTCGAAATCAGAAAGCAAATTTTAGAGTTTGATGATGTTTCAAATGACCAGAGACTTACGGTATATGAATTAAGAAATTTTTATTTAGATGAAAATGACTCAGAGAAACTAATTTTTGAATACCTTGATAACTATTTGGAAAAAACTGCTGATAAATTTTTACCCGAGGATCAAATTGGAAGATGGAAGTTTGATGATCTGGAAAAATCACTTGTTTCTACATTAAGTCTTGCCCCTGACTTTAGTGCACTAGCAAAAGATAATCTTACTTTTGGCATTGTTATGGATTTTTTAAATGACTTTTACCAGAAAGAATACCTTGAAAAACTCGGTAGACTGAATGAAAAGAAACCAGAACTCGAGCGGCAAATTGCTATTCAAGTGCTGGATGCATGCTGGAAACGGCATCTGCAAAATGTCGACTCTCTCAGAAGTAATATTGGGCTTCGAGCGTATGCCCAAAGAAATCCTATCAATGAATTCAAAAGAGAATCCTTCGAAATGTTTGACTCTATGATTGAGTCATTTAAAGATGATACCGTCAAAATTCTTTTTAATATAAAGATTCAAAAAATGTCTCAAGCAGAATATGAACAGCAAAAGAGCCAAAGGCAGAATCAAGGCAAAAACAATTGATACCTGATAAATGGCGTAAGAAATTCAGCAGCCAACCAGTTTTTCTCATTTCAGGACAATTTCACAAAGCTTTAACATTTAAAAGAAAGCTCAAAAATGCTTTGCATTTTAATAATCCCATATTGATAGTTAGATTTGATAGCTCGAAGGATAATGCCGAGCAGCTGACCGAGCTCGCAAGAAAATTTTGCAAAAAATATGAGTTGCCACTTATTCTGAACACCCCTAATAAATACACTGCAAAATGCGATGGCATTCACTTAAAATCAAATGAGCTCGAAGCCTCCATTAAAACCGAAAAAATTATTGGTGCATCCTGTCATGATGAATCTGACATAGAAAAAGCACTGAAAATAGGAGCAGACTACATCTTTCTTTCACCTATTATCAGCAAATATAAAACCAAGCCTCTAGGATGGGATAATTATTTTGCAGTTTCTGATAAATATCCTGATGCAAACATTATTCCCTTGGGTGGCGTCAATGAATCCAATTCAATGACCGATTCTTACGCCGGCATTAGTCACTGGTGGGATCTTCAAAAGTCTCGATAGAAACTTCCTCATTTGCCCATTTTAAGAAATCAATACTTTTGCAAGAGCGAGAACAAAAGGGTTTATATTTTGAATCGATCTCGACAATCTTTTTGCAGTTTGGGCAGGTAATATTAATTTTTTTTGTCATGCCAACCTATCGTACAGTTTGTAATAAAAATCTAACTTTGCCAGAAAGGTTTCAAGACTGCCATCATTAAAGATTAAATCATCAGCAAATGAGATCCGCTCTTTGTAAGACATCTGTTCTGTCAGTATTTTTTTAATAACTTCATCACTTGAATTATCACGAGCTTTTATTCTTTGGCTCTGAATGTGTGGTGAGGAATTGATGACCAGGGTTCTCTTGAACTTGTTTCGATTGCTCCATAATGGCGCACTGTAAATACCCCATTTGGATTTAATGTTCTCAAAACCTTGCATTATTTCTGCTCGAATAAGTGGATGCATAATGCCCTCTAATTTTTCTTTGTTGGTTTTATTGGCAAAGGCAATTTTTCTTAAAGCTGAGCGATTTATTTCTTCATTGTCGTCCAGAATATCTTTACCAAACTCTTGTAACACCTGACTGTAGCCAGCTGCGCCTTTGAGCTGTAAGCTTCGTGAAATTTCGTCAGCATCAATAATCTCTATACCTTTGCTGGCAAAGAAATCAGTAGCTGTTGTTTTGCCAGTCGCAATACCTCCAGTCAAACCAAGAATAAACATATAAATATCCTAAGTTATTACAGAAAATTTTGTAAAATATTTAGCGTGCTGGGATAGCTCAGTTGGTAGAGCAGCTCACTCGTAATGAGAAGGTCGCAGGTTCGATTCCCGCTCTCAGCACCAGTCTATTTATAAACTTTACCGAAGTTGGTATTAAGAAATTCCTCCCAACTAATTGATTCTTGAGAAATTAAACCTTGTCCTTCAATTTTATTTTGAAGGTAGAGTTCTAAGACTGAGCATACGCCAGCAGCTGTTGTTATTTGGATTGCACTAAAGTTTCCTTGGCCCTCAATTTTTCTGCAGTACGTTTTTTCTTGGAGCACTCCCTCAATCTTGCCAATCACTTTCACAAAAAATATCACAACATCATTGGTAGTGCGTGGCACTTCTTTATCAAACAAATTTTCTAAGACTTCTCGATTTTTCTTAAGATGCAAATCATTAAATAGAAATTTCATGTGAGCCTGATGACCTGGATAACGAATTGTCTTATAAGTTAGGTTTTGTACCTTGCCTCTATAAGTGTCGCACATAGTGGCGCATCCTCCTGAAGTATTAAATGCTTCGTAACTTTTGCCCTCAATAATTAATTTCTCCATACCTTCCAAAGGCATAACTTTTGCTTTCTCGCCTTCATAGATGACATCAGCAGGATTGCAGTATTCATTGATAAGTCCATTGGTTGACCAACTTAAGTAATAACTCATCTCATTGGTCGTATATTTTGGAAGCGCTCCTACTCTCATTAGCACCTCATCAACTTCGTCGAAGTCTTTCATTAGGTGAGCTGCACAAATATTGATGGCTCCAGGGGCCAGACCACATTGAGGAATCAAAGCAGCCTTGGATTTTAGAGTTTTAACATATTCAGTGGTGGCTACATCTTCTGTTAAATCAAAGTAGCCAATGCCAGTATCAGCCGCAACCTTTGCAATAGTTTTGTTTACTGCATAGGGACCTGCGGATATCACAGCTTCAGACCCTTCAAGAAATTTTTTGACTTGTTCTTCAGAGGTTGCATCTAATCCATCTTTTAGGTCGCCAATCTTTAAGTCATAACTATCTTTTAAAAGTTCCTTTATTGCCCAACCAATGTTGCCACTACCGATAATGCCAATCTTACTTTTCATCAAACTCAACTCCTTGCGCTAGGGGTAGCTCGCTTCCAAAGTTCACTGTCGCAGTCACTCTTCTCATATAAGCTTTCCACGAATCGCT